>JAEEGI010002358.1_pt1 | contig 46554 bp, 42 predicted proteins | sample 8958751 | NCBI WGS metagenome assembly JAEEGI01 (sample SAMN16246545, study PRJNA631951) | gut metagenome | biome: gut microbiome; feature: rumen; material: KS-attached | host: Bos | place: Iran: Karaj | collected 2018-10
CCCGGCAAGCGTGTTGTAAACAGAACCATCAGAGTCGATATCGAAAAGCTCGATTCACTCATGAACCTTGTTTCCGAGCTTATCATCGCAAAGAACAGCCTTGTTTCCGCATCTGCCGAATCAGGTGCAGGTTCCAATAATGACTTTAACGAGAAGATCGAATATCTCGAAAGTGTAACCACCAATCTTCATGAATCGGTTATGAAGGTTCGAATGGTACCTATTGAAAATACCGTTCAGAAGTTCCCTCGTATGATCAGAGATCTTAACAAGAAACTCGGCAAGAAGATGGAACTGTACATGACCGGTGAAGATACAGAACTTGATCGTACCGTTGTCGATGAGATCGGCGATCCTCTGATGCACCTGCTCAGAAATTCCGCAGACCACGGTATCGAATCTGCCGAAGTCCGTGCTCAGCGCGGAAAACCCGAGACCGGTTCTATTTTCCTTGATGCATATCAGGAAGGTAATAACGTCATCATCGAAGTAAGAGATGACGGTAACGGAATCGATGTTGAAGCAGTCAAAGCAAAGGGAATCGAAAGAGGTGTCATTACTCCCGAGCAGGCAGCTGCTATGGCTGATAAGGATGCCGTAAACCTTCTTTTCCATCCCGGATTCTCTACCGCTAAGGTTATCACCGATGTATCCGGAAGAGGCGTAGGTCTTGACGTTGTTAAGTCTAAGATAGAAGCTCTCAGCGGTGAAGTAAGTGTTAAGTCCGTGCTTGGCGAAGGATCGACATGGACCATCAGACTTCCTCTTACACTGGCGATCATCCAGACCCTCATGGTTGTTGTGGGTGGAGAAAAGTATGCTATTTCACTCGGATCCATCGAGACCATCGAGACCATTCCCGAGAAGGATATCAAGTACGTCGAGAACAAAGAGGTTATTAACCTCCGCGGAACCGTTATTCCTCTTATCAGACTCAATCAGCTCATCGATGTCGAGTCCGCTTCACCCGATGACGGCAACCTTACGGTTGTTATCGTCAAGAAGGGCGATAAGATGGCAGGTATCGTAGTTGACGAACTCAGAGGACAGCAGGAAATAGTTATTAAGTCTCTCGGAAAATATATTAAACAGGTCAAATTCATCAGTGGTGCTACTATCCTCGGTGATGGCGAAGTTGCCCTCATCCTTGATACCAATGCGCTTCTTTGATAGCAGAAAGGCAGGTTAATATGGAATTAAGTAATGAGCTTAAGAATCTTCCGGCGAGCGGTGACGAAACCAAGATCATCAAAGAGATTTTCCAGTACATCGTTATCAAGCTCGGTGACGAGAATTTCGGAATAGATATCAATTATATCGATAACATTCTTCGTATGCAGCAGATTACCAGAGTGCCCAAGGTGCCTGCTTACCTCAAGGGTGTTATCAACCTCAGAGGTGAAGTTATTCCCGTAATGAGCCTCAGGCTCAAGATGGGACTTGAAGAGGATAATATCGGACGAGATACCAGAATAATCATTCTCAAAATAGAGTCCGAAGGAAGTGTCGGAGTTCTGGTCGATGAAGTAAGAGAAGTTATCAAATTGAGTGAAGATCAGATCGAATCTACTACCGGCGAGAATGTTTCTCCCGAGTCCAGAAGATTCGTAAGCGCAGTCGGACAGAATGGGGACCAGCTGATCTCTATTCTCGATATCAATACGATCAACCTTGATGATAATTAAAAATGAGGATGACAGATGGGCGATTTAAGCTTAACTGAAGTTACACAAAATTATTATGACGTACTTAAAGAGATAGGCAATATCGGTGCCGGTAATGCCATGACCGCACTTTCCCAGATGCTCGGTTGCAAGATCGACATGGGAGTGCCTCAGGTCGAGCTGCTTAATTTCTCCGAAGTCGGTGCGGCTATCGGCGGTGAAGAGCAGATCATGGTCGGTGTATTCCTCGGAGTTGAGGGAGATATTACCGGATCCATGCTTTTCCTTGTAGAGCAGAAAAGTGCCAAGGCTCTTATCAACAAAGTAATGATGGGTATGGGAGATCCCGGTGAAGAGTTTACCGAAATGGAACTTTCCGCGATGCAGGAAGTCGGTAATATCATTACCGGAGCATATCTCAATTCGCTCTCAACACTCACCAATCTCAAAATATTCCCTTCACCTCCCGCACTTACGGTGGATATGGCAGGGGCAATCCTTTCAGTTCCGGCTATTGAATTCGGAATATTTGGAGATCAGATTCTTATGATCCAGTCGAAGTTCTTTGATGAAGTTCAGATCGACGGATACTTCATTCTGGTTCCCGATATGGAATCGTATAAGAAAATACTTACTTCGCTTGGATTATCCGTATAGAACCCGAGGTAAAAATATTTTGTGTGTTTGATCCAAGGAGATTTTGATGAGCGAGATTATTAAGGTCGGAATGGCAGATCTTAAGACCTGCGTTCCTCCAAATGGAATAACCACGTTGGGACTCGGCTCCTGCGTCGGAGTTGCTCTGAGGGACAAGAATGGTAAAGTCGGCGGACTTGCACATGTTATGCTTCCCGATTCATCCGTAATATCAAACAATACAAATATCGCGAAATTTGCCGATACCGGTATTGTTGAACTAGTCCGTCAAATGGAAGCGCTCGGCGCCAATAAAAGAAATCTTGTAGCCAAGATAGCGGGCGGCGCAACCATGTTCGCAGTCAGCTCGAGGGCAGCCAGTATGAACGTCGGCGAGAGAAATGTCGAGGCGGTCAAGAAGAAACTTAAGGAGCTTGGCATTCCTATACTGGCAGAAGATACGGGATTGAATTTCGGACGAACTGTTGTATTTTATCCCGAGACCGGTGATTATATCATCAAAGCCGTAGGAAAGCCGGAGAAGACCATCTGATGAAAAAAAGAAAACTGCTCCCGCTCGCCATGATGCTTTTTGCGGGACTTGTTACAGTAATTATCACTTTTATCAGGGGCTGCAGTATAATCTATAAACTTGTCAGTCTTTTGATAGTATTTCTGATCTTTTATATCATCGGTTCCGTCATCGTATATGCTCTTGATCATTTTGATAAGGTCAATGAGAAAAACGCTGAACTGGAAGATGATGTTGTAGAGATAGATGCCGACGGCGAGGTTATCGAAACGTCAGCAGAAGGAGGTCAGGCTCAGCAGCACTAAGCTGCAGGTTTTGAGAGGCCGTATATTTCGTATATATGGATGAAGCTTCCAGAAAAAAATTATTGGACGAATATGCGAAGAGCAGAGGAGCGGATGTCAGAGAAAAACTGATCATCGAATATGCCCCTCTGGTTAAAGTTGTTGCGGGAAGACTTTCGATGTATCTCGGATACAATGTCGATTTTGAAGATCTCTGCAGCTACGGCATTTTCGGACTTATAGACGCTATCGATAAATTTGACAACCTTAAGGATGTCAAGTTTGAAACCTATGCGTCGTTAAGAATCAGGGGCTCCATTCTTGACCAGATAAGAAAGATGGACTGGATACCCAGAACCATCAGGCAGAAACAGAAAAAGATCGATGCGGTAATGCACGAGATCGAGATCACAAAAGGGCGCGCCGCAACCGATGATGAGATTGCTCAGGCACTGGGTATTACCGAAGATGAATTCTCCGAATGGCAGAGCCAGATGAAGATAACCGGACTCGTCAGCCTTGATGAGTTTGTGGAATCCGGAGCCGATGTGGCATCATCACCCACATCACAAACAACTACACATTTCCTCAGTCCTGAGGAAAATATCGATAAGAAGGAACTTACTGAAAAGCTTTCCGAAGCACTTCAGGATCTTACCGATAAAGAGCAGCAGATCATTACATTCTATTACTATGAGGAGATGACCCTCAAAGAAATCGCACAGGTTTTGGATGTATCGGAGTCCAGAGTATCCCAGCTTCATACGAGAGCTCTCAAGAAGATGAAGGATAAGCTCGGTCCGTATATGGATATATTTACCCAATCAGTTTAAGTCAGGAAAAAATGCAGTATGAGAAACGGATTTTATAAAGTAGTAAAGACCCCCTCGGGTTTCGGATTGCAGATCTATGCACCCGTTGACGGCGGAGAACCCGTAAGGATCCAGGAGCTTATCAATTACCTTGATAACAATGGTATCAGGGATTACCAGCTTGATAAGGTTAAAGAAGTTTGTGCTTCGGGACAGAACGAGCTTCTTGAACTTGGAACAGGTGCCTGCCCGCCCATCAGGGAGAATTATCTCTTTTCCGTTTCGGAAGATAATATGAAAGCCATTGCAAGATTCACTCCTCCTTCGGAAACCGGAGAGAGGATGACTTATGATGAATTCATCAAGGATATGTCTTTCAGAATGATCAAATACGGCATTCAGGAAGAACTCCTCAAGAAGATCTTTGCAAGCGCCGGAATCTATTGTACCGATATTATCGTTGCAAAAGGAAAACCTGCAAGACACGGTACCGATGCGAAGATCGAATATTATTTCAATACCGATGTGCATGCAAAGCCCCGGATGAACGATGATGGTTCCGTAGACTACTTCCATCTCGGTATCGTAAACAATATAAAAGCGGGAGATAAGCTGGCTACCATTATTCCGGAAGATCCGGGAGATCCGGGTATGACCATTCAGGGTGCTCCCATTAAGCCCCGCGAAGTAAAAAAGCTCCGTCACAATTTCGGAAAGAACATAACCCTCTCCGAGGACAGACTTACCATAACCAGCAATGTGGACGGAATGGTTTCTCTCATTGACGGTGCTGTTTTCGTATCAAATGTTTATACCGTTGAAAATGTAGATACTTCAACGGGAAATATCGACTTTACAGGAAGCGTTCAGGTAAACGGTAATATAGCCACAAACTTCGAAGTAAAAGCTACGGGCGACGTCATTGTTTACGGCGTGGTAGAAGGAGCTCATGTAGTTGCCGGCGGAAATATCGTCATCGCAAGAGGCATCAACGGGATGAGCAAAGGTGTTCTTGAAGCGGGCAATAACGTTATCGCCAAATTCATCGAGAACAGTAAAGTTAAAGCAGGCGGATATGTAAACACCGAGTCCATTCTTCACAGCGAAGTCGTAGCCGGAACCGAGGTTAACGTTACCGGAAAACACGGATTCATTACCGGTGGTCATGTTCAGGCCGATTCCAAGGTTGAAGCCAAAACTCTCGGTGCCGTAATGGGGTCGCAGACCATTATCGAGGTCGGAGCAAATCCCGAACTTAAATCCGAATTTTCAAGAACTCAGAAAGAGATTGCGGATATAGTAAAAGCAATCAAAGATGCCCAGCCCATCATCCAGAATTTTATGGAAAAGAAAGCAAAGGGTGTCAGAATGACCGCAGACCAGCTTAACTATGTAAAGCAGACGGCGGAAAATCTCGAGAAAAACAAGGTTCTTCTTACGGAAAAAAATGCCCGTATGCAGGAGCTTAACAAGATATTCGATCCCGATAAGAAATCCGAGGTCATAGTGACAGGAGAAGTGTATCCCGGTACCACTATTATCATCGGTGATCTTTCAATGAATGTTAAAGACAGTTATAAGTATTGCAGGTTTATCAGACAGGCCGGCGACGTGAAGATGGCGCCGTTGTAAGGAGGATGTATGGCAGGAATTGAGATAATGCAGATCCCCGCTTCGATCGATTATGCATCCCTCAAACAGCACGAAGATATGCACTCTGCACTTGTTCAGAGTCAGGTTCTCGATGAGAATGAGAAGAAAACGGAGCTTTCTCATTCTCAGGTATCCGATACGGAAAAAACAGAAATGAAGGCCGATGACGGAGGGGGACATTCTAATTCTTACTCCGGAGACGGCGGTCAGAATCGTAAGAAAAAATCGGAAGATAACACCGATAAGGTAGTCATTAAAGGCGCATCGTCTTCTTTTGACATCAAGATTTGAAAGGACATTGGAGATGACTAGTCTAGAGATCATCCTGCTTGCCGCAGGCGCACTATTAATCGCGGCAAGCTTTTTTTTCCCGGAAAAAGAAGATAACACTTCAATCGAAAATATAGATTCACTTGTTCGTGATGAAGTCAAAGCCAGCATCGAGGCAGAATCCGAAAATATGCGCAGACATGTTGAGGATGTTGTGGATGAGGCTGTTTCTTATGCCGAGGAAAAAACAGAGCGTACTCTGGAGCGTATTACCAATGAGAAGATCATGGCAGTCAATGAGTACTCTGATACGGTTCTTGATGAAATAAATAAGAATCATAAGGAAGTCATGTTCTTATATGACATGCTCAATGATAAACAGAAGAATCTCAAGAATACCGTAAATGAAGCAAGTGAGGCTGCCAAAGAGGTTCAGAAGACCACTGAAGAATTAAAGTCTGTAAGCAGGGAAGTAACTCCTTCCGCAGGTGAGGTGACTTTTAATACAGAGGCCATGGGCCCTGTTAAACTTACGTCTCAGAAGGCCGTTAATTTCTTCTCCGGGCTTGAAGCCGAAGAAGCGAAAGCGACAATAAAGAGCTTGCCGGAAGAAAAACCCGTCAAGGAAGTCAGGACACTTAACTGGGCATCCCTTGCAGTAAATGATGCAAATGAGGCAGAAAAGAAAGAAGCCGCCAAAGAAGGAAGAGAACCGGATAATGTCATTGAAGGTCCCCGTGAGAGACTGAACAGAGAGGTTATAGAACTTGCGGATTCCGGACTTGAACCTGTAGAGATAGCAAGAAAGCTTAAGATGGGAGTCGGAGAAGTGGGACTTATCCTCGGACTTCACGGCAGGTGATCATATGAGCAGGAAGAATAAATACTATATGAGAGGTATCGGAGTAGGTATACTTGTTTGTGCACTGATATTGATCATTTCAAGATTGAATACAAAGACGGATATAACCGATGAGGAGATCATTTCAAGAGCCAGAGCCCTCGGCATGATCGAAAGCGGTGATCAGACTCTTACCGAGGCAACCGGTGTTTCGGATGCAGAAGCAGAGCCTTCGGAAATTCAGCCGGAGGATGTGCCTTCACCCGAAACGTCTCATGAGCCTCCTTATCCTGTGATGACAGCAGAACCCTCACCGGATACTTCAGAGCCTCCCTATCCGGTAATGACTTCAGCACCCTCGCCGGAAGTTTCCGAGCCGGAACCTTCACCGTCTGCCGTACCTTCACCCTCGGCCTCGCCTGTTACTTCTCCTTCATCCGATCCCGATAACGATCCGCTTCTTACGGATCTGGTATACGTAACCCTTACGGTATACAGCGGTAACAGTTCGGATACCGTAGCCAGAAGAGCGGAAGAACTTGGTCTTGTTACCAATTCAAGGGAATTCGATGCATATCTTGTGACTAACGGATATGCAAACCGTATTCGTGTCGGATCCTTTGAGATACCCTTAGGGGCGTCGTATGAGTATATAGCCAAGGCTATTACCTGAGAATTGCGAATACATGAAGTTTTTCTTGCATTGAGGGACTTCATATGATAAAATTCGAACGTTGTAACTATAAAACACGGCTGTTTTACCGTGAGGGTGTGCCCGAAAGGGTCCCACAGCGGGTTTGGACCTTTAACGCTTGGATCCATTAAAAAACGGTCGGATGATTAACATTTATAAGGAGGATCTAAAATGAGCGTTATTTCTATGAAGCAGCTTCTTGAAGCCGGTGTACACTTCGGACATCAGACCAGACGTTGGAACCCTAAGATGGCTCCCTACATCTTTACCGAGCGTAACGGCATCCACATCATTGACCTTCAGAAGAGCGTTGGAAAGCTTGATGAAGCTTACAAGGCAGTCAGTGAGATCGTAGCCCAGGGCGGCACAATCCTTTTCGTAGGTACCAAAAAGCAGGCACAGGACGCAGTTAAGACTGAGGCTGAGCGTTGCGGTATGTATTTCGTAAATGAGAGATGGCTCGGCGGTATGCTTACCAACTTCCGTACCATCCAGTCCCGTATAAACAGACTTCGTCAGATCGAGAGAATGTCAGAGGACGGAACTTTCGATGTTCTTCCTAAGAAAGAGGTTATCGGACTTCGTAAAGAGTGGGATAAGCTCGAGAAGAACCTTGGCGGAATCAAAGACATGACCAGAATTCCCGATGCTATCTTTGTAGTAGATCCCAAGAAGGAGAACATCTGCGTACAGGAAGCAAGAGCACTCGGAATTACCCTTATCGGAATCGGTGATACCAACTGTGATCCCGATGAGCTTGATTACATCATTCCCGGAAACGATGACGCTATCCGTGCCGTAAAGCTTATCGTAAGCAAGATGGCTGATGCTGTTATCGAGGCTAGCCAGGGAACCTCTAACGTAGCAGGCGAAGAGGCAGCTGAAGAGGCTTAATCACGTAACGTTTAACTTAGATTTTTAAGGAGAAATATTATGGCAGAAATCAGTGCTTCCATGGTAAAGGAGCTGCGTGAGAAGAGCGGCGCCGGAATGATGGATTGTAAGAAAGCTCTCAACGAGACAAACGGCGATATGGACGCTGCTCTTGAGTTCCTCAAGAAAAACGGACAGGCTAAGGCTGTTAAGAAGGCAAGCCGCATTGCTGCAGAAGGAATCTGCTGCATCGCTACCGAAGGCGACAACAAGGCTGCTGTAGTTGAGGTTAACTCCGAGACCGACTTTGTTGCTAAGAACGAGAAGTTCCAGAATTTCGTTAAGGAAGTTGCAAATCAGGCTCTTCAGTCTGATGCTAAGGATATCGAGTCTTTCATGGCTGAGAGCTGGAAGGCTGATTCATCCAAGACTGTTAATGACGTTCAGGTTGAGATGATCGCTACTATCGGTGAGAAGCTCAACATCAGACGTTTCGAGAAGGTTTCTACCGATAACGGATGCGTTGCTACTTATGTACACGGCGGCGGAAGAATCGGTGTTATCGTAGTAGGTGAGACCGCTACCGTTAACGACGATGTTAAAGAGGCACTTAAGAACGTAGCTCTTCAGGTTGCTTCCATGAATCCTCAGTATGTAAGCAGAGAGGATATCTCAGCTGATGAGATGAAGAAGATCGAAGAGATCACTCTTGATTCCGCACTTAACGATCCCGCAACCCTTCCCAAGCCCATCCTTCAGAAACTTCTTGATAAGGCTGTTAATGAGAAACTTTGGAGCGAGGACGATCTTAAGGCATATGAGGCAGAGAAGAACAACAAGTTCCTCTTCAACTTCCTTTCAGATGCTGCAAAGGCTACCCTTGCACAGCTTGCTATGGATGATAAGGCTAACATCTCTGCTGATAAGATCTTCAGCGGACTTGTACAGGGACGTATCTCCAAGCAGATCAAAGAATCAACTCTTCTTGAGCAGGTATATGTAAAGGCTGAAGACGGCAAGCAGAATGTAGGCGCTTATCTTAAGAGCGTAATGTCTGATCTTAAGATTGCCAAGATCGTTCGTTTCGAGACCGGCGAAGGCATGGAGAAGAAGAACGAAGATTTCGCTGCAGAAGTTGCAAAGCAGATGAACGGCTGATCTAAAAATATTTAGCAAATCAAAATCCCGCAGGAATAACCTGCGGGATTTTTTTGTCATATTGAAAAGTTTAACTTCTGGTTGTTCTTTTGGTTCCGTGAAGTATAAGGTTTTCATCCGAAGGATCGATCTGAATGATCCTTCCTTTGGAATCATACTGGGTAAGCAGAGTAGAGGATATGGCAGCATGCCTGCTTCCGTCTCTGGTTATAAGTCTTTCGAATCTTTCTTCGTCACCCGTCATAAGGGCATCCTTGATGGCTTTGTCTTCAAAAGGCTTTATGTGTTCTTCTTCATTTTCCAATTCTTCCGTATAGGCATCAAATTCATCACCGAGTATGGAGTCTTTGATCTCCATTCCTGTTTCGGCTCTGTAAAATTGCATGGAATCATCGGAGTGGAGCGGATCGTAATCTTCGGGAGAATCTTCCGATGTCTTTTCGATTCCATCATTTAATGGTTTGCTTTCCCAGATATTACCGAATATCCGTACTATATTTTCCCATATTCCCGACAGGAATTTACCTATACCCTTGAGGAGCTTTGCGGTATCTATTGCACCCAAAGGAGCTTCGGGACCCGGTTTTTCGATTATCTGGGAATCTTCTTTATTTTCGATCGTTTCCTTTTTGGATTCTTTATCGGGTTTTTGAGGGGAAGAGTGTTCGTAATAAACGCCTTCGCCTTTGGCAGATTCTTCTGCCAGAGCCTGATCCATGCTAAAGGGCGCAGACCCGGTCTGACTGCCTGTCTTCGTGCCTACGCTGCTGACTCCTTTATATGAATCTACCCTCGATACAGGTTCTATCATTTAATTCCTTTCCTGTATATCTTTGTGTTATAATTTATTGGAATACTTCAATAAGTATTTTAACTTTTATTATCCGGACGGGCAAGTTTCTATTGGCGCCCGGCAGTTGGTACAGGAATATGGAAAAAAACAGTAGAATATATGTTGCCGGTCATAAGGGCATGGTGGGAAGCGCCATCTTACGTGAGCTTAAGAAACAGGGGTATGAGAACTTTATTCTGATGCCACATGCGGATCTTGATCTGTGCGATCAGAGAGCCGTTGAGGATTTTTTTGAAAGCGAGAAACCGGAATATGTATTTCTTGCGGCTGCCAAAGTAGGAGGCATTATAGCCAATTCTGAGGCTCTAGCCGATTTTATGTACGATAATATGATGCTTGAGATGAATGTTATTCACTCGGCTTTTAAGAACGGAGTAAAGAAGCTTGAATTCTTAGGATCTTCATGTATCTATCCCAGGCTTGCTCCGCAGCCCATGAAGGAAGACTGCCTTCTTACTTCCGAACTTGAGAAGACCAATGAGGCATATGCACTTGCCAAGATTTCCGGTCTGAAATATTGTGAGTTCTTAAACAGACAGTACGGAACCGATTATATATCTGTAATGCCCACCAATCTCTATGGGCCGGGTGATAATTATCATCCTACACATTCTCATGTTGTCCCTGCTCTTATCAGAAAATTTCATGAGGCCAAAGAAAGCGGAGCACCTGAAGTTGTTTGCTGGGGAGACGGTTCTCCCTTGAGAGAATTCCTGTATGTGGATGACCTTGCAGAACTTTGCGTTTTTCTCATGAATAATTACAGCGGAAATGAAACCGTAAATGCCGGAAGCGGCAAAGAGATCACCATAAAAGAATTATCCGAACTTGTTGCAAAAACGGTCGGATATCAGGGGAATATCGTATGGGATACATCCAAACCCAACGGTACTCCCAGAAAACTTCTTGATGTATCCAAAGCTACAAATTTAGGCTGGACATATCATACCGAGCTGGAAGACGGACTAAAGCTTGCTTATGATGACTTTTTGAATAATCCCGTAAGGGCTGAACGATAAAACATTCGACACATGGAGGGAGAGGCATTATGGAAGACAGAAACAGTATTCAGTATCAGGAGATGGCCGTAGCTAATTTGAGAATGCTGCAGGCATCAACAGTTCTTTGCTCCATTATTTCACTCGCATACATCGCAGAGATAATCAAGCACACAAGAACTCTCGGTTATGTAGCACTGGTTGTCGTCCTGGCTCTTACACCTTCCATAATCGGCTGGTTTATATATAAAGCCGATAATGCCACTCAGATAATCAAACATCTTATAGGCATCGGATATGCGATCATGTATTGCTTTGTACTGTTTACTGCACATAACAATCTTGTATTCGTATATGTAATCCCGATGCTTGTTATCATAACCCTCTATGATGATACGGCATTCATTGCAAAGATCGGAGTCGGTTGTGTTATAGTCAATTTTATTTCCATTTATTTTGAGTTAAAAAACGGATTGATAACCGATTCCGCCGTTGCCGAAATACAGGGATTTGTAATCCTTGTTGCGGTAATATATCTGATCCTTGTAAGCAGGACCAATCATAAACTTCAGGTTATGCGTACCGAGAATCTTGAAGGTGCCAATGCAAAGACTCAGGCTCTGCTTGATAATATCCTTACTGTATCCGACAGGGTAACCGATACCGCAGGACAGCTTTCGGATGAGATGGGAATGCTCAAATCTTCCATAGACAGGACCATCGAATCTATGGAAGAGGTAAGACAGGGAACCAATGAGTCAGCGGAGGCAGCACAGGTTCAGCTAGTTCAGACAACCAAGATCTCCGATCATATCGAAACCGTAAGATCTTCCGCAGATGTAATTACCGAGAATGTTGAAGTTGCATCCGATGCCGTTTCCGTCGGACAGGATAATATCCGCAGAATGACTGAACTTACCGGTGAAGTTGATTCGGCAGGTAAAGATGTTGCGGGAGCACTTGAGAAATTCAAGAAGACCGCCGATGAAATGAATTCAATTACCGTCATTATTACTGACGTAGCCTCCCAGACCAAGCTTCTTGCACTTAATGCCTCAATTGAAGCAGCCAGAGCGGGAGAGGCTGGAAGGGGATTTGCGGTTGTTGCTACCGAGATTTCCAATCTTGCCGGACAGACTTCTCAGGCGACCGAGAATATCAATACACTTATAGGTGATGTAGTAAATCAGGTCGGAACCATGGTAACTACCATAGAGCGTCTGCTTCAGATAGACGATGAAGAAAGCAAGTGTGCATCCGAAACGGCAGACAGCTTTAAGAAGATATCCGGAACCGTTGATATCATCAAGCAGCATACTGCAGATCTTGACGATCTTGTGGGCAGGCTTTCACAGGCTAACGAAGATATTGTTAACAGTATTCAGACCACATCTGCGGTTACCGAGGAGGTTACCGCACATGCTACGGAGACTTATGACGTCAGCCTTCAGAATCAGGAAGTTGTAAATGCACTGGGAGACCTTGTAAAAAGTCTTAATGAGGATGCGGAGCTTCTTAAAGCAGGCAGATAAACAATTCTTTCGGGATGGTTTCGTAAAGAAACCATCCCGTTTTTTTATATATTGATTGACATCGGGCAGAGGATTGTATACAATAATACACGTTGTGAACCGTGTATTTTTATGTGTATTTGTCCATAATTGGAGGAGATACAAATGGAAGAAGATGTTAAGGAAGGCGCTTCCGATAAATATTCCTTAAGAGGCAGGGTTTTTTCACGTTTAAGAGAAGATATCCTTAACGGAAAATATGAAGAAGGCGTCGAGCTCCGTGAGATTGCCATCGGTGAAGAGCTCGGAGTAAGCAGAACTCCCGTAAGAGAAGCCTTCAGACAGCTTGAACTTGAGGGGCTGATCAAGATCATTCCCAACAAAGGAGCTTATGTTGTCGGCATCAGCGACAAGGATGTGAGAGATATTTATATCCTCAGATCCAGACTTGAAGGTCTTGCGGCCAGATGGGCTGTAGATCATATTACAAAAGAACAGCTTGAAGAGATGGAAGAGAATGTATATCTTGCCAAGTTCCATACTCTTAAAGGCCATAATGAGCAGATCTTTGAGCTTGATAACAGATTTCATGAACTTCTGTATGAAGCATCGGGATCCAAAATACTGGAGCATCAGCTTAAGGATTATCATCAGTATGTTCTTCGTATCCGTAAGAAAACATTATCCAGTAAGGCAAGGGGCCCTCAGTCCAATCTGGAACATGAAGCGATCCTTGAAGCCATCAAGAATAAGAATCCGGATGATGCCGAGAGACTTGCTCATGAGCATATGATAAATGCTTATAAGAATATGATCGATAACGGGCTTATCAAACCCGAAGATTAATAACCAAACAGGAGATGTATTAAAATGGCAAAGATTCAGATGAAAACACCCCTTGTCGAGATGGACGGAGATGAAATGACCAGAGTGCTCTGGCAGATGATCAAGGATGAACTTATCACTCCTTATGTTGATCTTAAGACAGAGTATTACGATCTCGGACTCGAGCACAGAAATGAAACCAACGATCAGGTTACCGTCGATTCCGCAAATGCTACTCTTAAGTATGGTGTTGCGGTCAAGTGTGCTACCATCACTCCCAATGCGGCAAGAATGACCGAATATAACCTCAAGGAGATGTGGAAGAGCCCCAACGGTACCATCCGTGCCATTCTTGACGGAACCGTATTCAGAGCTCCCATTCTCGTAAAGGGAATCAGACCTTATGTTTCCAACTGGACCAAGCCCATCACTCTTGCACGTCATGCGTACGGTGATGTTTATAAAAATACCGAGATAGCCGTTCCGGGTGCGGGCAAGGCAGAGCTTGTTTTTACTGCTGCAGACGGAACCGAGACCAGAAAGACCATTCAGGAATTTGACGGCCCCGGAATCATCCAGGGTATCCACAATACCGATAAGTCCATCACCAGCTTTGCAAAGGCATGTTTTGAATATGCTCTTTCAACCAAGCAGGATCTTTGGTTCTCAACCAAGGACACTATCTCCAAGATCTACGATCATCACTTCAAAGATATCTTTGCCGATATGTATGAGAAGGAATATAAGGAGAAGTTTGAAGCTGCAGGCATCGAATATTTCTATACCCTTATCGATGACGCGGTTGCCCGTGTTATCAGAAGCGAAGGCGGATTTATCTGGGCATGTAAGAACTATGACGGAGACGTTATGTCAGACATGGTTGCAACCGCTTACGGTGATCTTTCCATGATGACCTCAGTACTTGTATCTCCTAAGGGAGTTTATGAATATGAGGCAGCACACGGAACCGTTCAGAGACATTACTACAAGCACCTTAAAGGTGAAAAGACTTCAACCAACTCCATCGCTACCATTTTTGCATGGACAGGTGCTCTTAAGAAGAGAGGGGAGCTTGACGGAATCGCAGAGCTTTCCGATTTCGCAGAAAAGCTTGAGAAGGCCTGCATTAAGACCATCGAGGATGGCAAGATGACCAAGTCACTTTCTCTTATCTCCGATTGCAAGGATCCCGTTATCCTTGATTCAGAAGGATTCATCAAGGCTATAAAAGAAACTCTTGATAGTCTTATGTAATCGAATATATCGAATGGTTCAAGTAAAAGATCTCCGAGTCACTTTTGTGAATCGGAGATCTTTTTTTTATTTTGACGAACGGTATGAAAGTGCTGATGAATTATTACATTGATCAATACATATTATTACATAGCAGAAAGCAGCAAAAGATTTAGTTATTTTATTTTATTGTTCGATGAGAAATCAAAAAAAATAATGTTCTATTTGAGAGGTGAAGAATGAGAATTGTTATAAGTGGAATATTACTTGTAGTTTTTGTTATTGTACTTTTAATCCTGAGGAAAAAGTGATCGGGTATAAGGATATAAAACGCGGGAAGCATAGTGTATGCTTCCCGGTTTTTGTATGTTCTAGCTTAGTGCTTCCCACTTTTCCATTAATGCTTCAAGTTCTTCGTTAAGTGTATTTTGCTTTTTGACAAGTTCGTTCAGCTTGGAAGGACTTGTGGCTACATCCGGCTCTGCCATCTTGTTTTCCAGTTCGGACAGTTCATTTTCAATCTCGGTGATCCTGTCTTCACATTTTTTAAGATCGTTGGCTTTCTTTCTTGCTTCGGCCTGCTGGGCTTTCTGCGCTTTCCAGTCTGCGGCGCTGTCTGAAGCAGGCGAGGAGTTTGCTGCGGCATCTCCGGAAGAAAAAGCGGAAGAGGATACGGCATTATCTCTGTAAACATCGCTTGCTTTTCTTACATCCTCTCTCTTTTCGAGATAATAATCGTAATTTCCGATGTAATTATCAAAATAGCCTTCGTGAAGCTCGATTATCCTGGTAGAAATTTTGTTTACAAAATATCTGTCGTGGGATACGCATATTACAGTACCCTCAAATTCCGAAAGAGCCTGCTCAAGGATTTCCTTGGTGGTTATATCAAGGTGGTTCGTAGGCTCGTCAAGGATTAGGAAATTGGCATCGGAAAGCATAAGCTTTGCGAGGCTTACACGTCCTTTTTCACCTCCGCTTAAATGCTTTATCTCTTTGTATACATTTTCATCAGTGAATAAAAATGCTGCAAGTACGGTCCTGATCTGGGTGATGGTCATATCGGGATGTTCGTCCGATATCTCATCATAGATGGTTTTCTCCGGATTCAGTACCAGATGCTCCTGATCATAATAAGCGGTTTCTACATTTGTTCCCCATTTAAAAGATCCTGTATCGGCGGTCTCAAGCCCGTTAAGAATCTTCAGAAACGTTGTCTTTCCGGTCCCGTTGTCACCGATGATGCAGACATGTTCACCGCGTTTTATCTCGATGTTCATATCTTTAAAAAGAGTACGACCGTCGAAAGATTTGGACAGATTCTCTACCGTAAGTACATCGTTTCCCGGAACCTTTGAAGGATTAAATCTCAGGTTTATCTCGTTTGATATAATTTCGGGTTTGTCCAAAACCTCTATTTTATCAAGAGCCTTTTCACGGCTTTCCGCACGTTTTATGGATTTTTCCCTGTTAAAGCTTTTCAGCTTTTCTATAACTTCTTCCTGATGCTTTATTTCTTGCTGCTGATTCAGGTATGCCTTCATTTGAGCTTCGAAGAGCATTTTCTTCTTGGCAGCATAATCGGAATAGTTACCCTTATAGGAATTTATATGTGTGTTTTCAAGCTCAAGAACGGTATCTGCGATCTTATCCAGGAAATATCTGTCATGGGAGACTATCAAAACGGCTCCGTCGTAAGTGCTGAGATATCCTTCCAGCCAGATCACTGAATTCATATCAAGATGGTTGGTGGGCTCGTCCAGGATTATAAGGTCGGGCTTTTTGACAAGTATCGCACCAAGAGCCGCACGGGTCTTTTGACCGCCGGAGAGGGTAGATGCTTTTCTGTCAAAATCATCCTCGTTAAAACCAAGACCTTTAAGAACGCCGACAATCTCGGATCTGAAGGTATAACCGCCTTTGAGGTCGAATTCGGTACGAAGCTTTTCGTATCTGTCACATACTGCGGATACATCTTCGGCATTTGCCATCTGAGCTTCCAGATCTCTGAGATCATTTTCCATCTTGACCAGATCGGATCTGCACAGAAGCATTTCCTCAAAAATAGTACCTCCGCCGGAAAACGTCCCCTCCTGGGACAGATATCCGAAGGATGAATCCTTTTCGTATGTCACGATACCTGTGTCGGGCTCCGATTCACCGGTTATAATACGCAGAAGAGTGGTCTTGCCGGATCCGTTGGAGCCTACAAGAGCGGTTTTCTGTCTTCTTTCAACATTAAAAGAAACCCCTGACAAAATGGGGCCGGTTTCGAATGATTTTGAAATATTGTTAACACTTAATAACATAGACTTCTTTCGCTTACTGCCAACCTGTATAATTGACAATATTTTAACATAAGTTGTAAAATCTTGGTATATATGTGCAATTCTTTTCGTAGCATTTTTTTACGGGTTATTATAGCCTTTTTTAAGGCTGCGGAGGTGTATGTTGGATAAGGATATTTCCCAGGCGGTTATAGGAAGATTACCCAGATACCTGCGTTATCTCGGGGAACTTAAGGATAAGAATGTTGAGAGGATCTCATCATCCGAACTCAGCATTCTCATGAAGGTTACTGCATCACAGATCCGTCAGGATCTTAATAATTTCGGCGGTTTCGGCCAGCAGGGATACGGCTACAATGTGGACTATCTCTACAGTGAGATAAGTAAGATCCTCGGGCTGGAGCACCAGTATAATTTCATCATAATCGGTGCCGGAAACCTCGGAAAAGCTCTCGGCGGTTATCTGAATTTTGAAAAAAGAGGATTTATTTTAAAGGGCATGTTTGACAAAGCTCCCGAACTTATCGGGACTGAGGTCAGAGGCGTTAAGGTCATGCCCATGGAAGAGCTTCCTTCTTTTATCAGAAATAACAATATAGATATTGCGGTGCTTACAATCCCCAAGGAAGGCGCCGTACCTGTTTCAAAAGTCCTTGTGGACAACGGTATCAGGGCTATCTGGAACTTTGCGCATGTTGATCTTGATGTGCCCGAATATGTACAGGTTGAGAATGTGCACTTGTCGGATTCTCTGATGAAGCTTTCATATAACATATCAAGTTACAATGAAAATAACAGCGATAAATAAATCCGGACGAAAAAATGGCTAAACAATCGGGACAGGACAAAAAAGACGAATTTGAGATTTCTTTGAAGGGCAAAGATGTTCCCGCCCTTACACTGGACAACAAATGGTATCACCTTCTCGGAAAAGTAGGCTTTGAAGACATTAAGGACCCCGAGAAACGCCTGAACGAGCTTCTCAAACGTCAGGGCAAGGTTAATACCGAGACCAGAGAGATCAAAAAAGTAAAGCGCCGCCTTATGGATGAGATTGTTTCTCTCATGGATGAACAGCAGGGCGGCTCTGATGAGGCTGCGTCCAAGATTGAGGAAAATAAGCGCCTTTTAAAGGAATGTAACGATAAGCTGGACAGCCACGAGGAAGAGATAATGGATCTTCCCCGTATGATAGATGAGGTTAACAAAGAGCTTCTCCGTATCACCATGGAGCATTGTTATGACACTATGCAGGAGAATACGGATGATATTGAAGAACTTGAGGAATGGATCAAAAGCATCCGAATCGAGCTCAAGAAAAACCTTATCCGCAAGCAGGAAAAAGAAGCCAAGAATCACGAGATATACAAATACATGCACGATATCTTCGGAGCCGATGTTGTCGATCTTTTTGACATGAGGTATAACCCTGAGGAAAAGCATCCCAGAACCGCCGAAGAGATCGCTGCGGATAAAAAGAGTGAGGATAAAAAGGACTGATTTAACGGTCCCGAAAGGAAAATATGTGGGTTCAGACCAAGGATCAGATCGATGAATGTATTCTGACATATAAACGGGGAGTGGCATATGTTGATCTTGATGCGATCATCTCAAATATGGATGCCATGCATTCACTATTGAGAAATGACACCAAGATGTATGCCGTGATCAAGACCAACGGCTACGGTCACGGAAGCCTTCCTATCGCAAAAGCGCTCGAAAGCGTCCCGTATGTTAAGGGATATGCTGTCGCTACTGCCGAGGAGGCCATGGAACTTCGGGCGGACGGTATTAAAAAGGACATACTTATCCTCAGCTATACATTCCCTTACAGCTATCCCGAACTTATCAAAAATGATGTAAGGATCACTGTTTTCCGCAAGGATACCATTCAGGAGCTTTCAAGAGCTGCCGCGATGGTAGGCAAAAATGCCATTGTTCATATAGCCGTGGATACCGGAATGGGCAGGATCGGAGTAAATCCCGACAAGTCCGGTTTGGAATTTGTAAGACAGACTCTTGATGCGCCCAATATCATTGTTGAGGGTATATTTACACATATGGCAAGGGCGGATGAGACGGATAAGAGATCTGCTCTCGAACAGGTGGCAATCTTTAAGAAATTCATTGCCGACATTTCCGAAAAAGCGGGTGCGGTGATCCCCATAGCCCATATTTCAAATTCGGCAGCAATACTGGAACTACCCGATTCCTATATGGATGCGGTAAGGGCGGGAATAACCATGTACGGCCTTAAGCCCTCCGATGAGGTCCCCACGGAGTCGGATATTAACTTAAAGCCGGTTCTTAGTCTTTTCTCCCATATCACCTATGTAAAAAAGGTGTGTCCCGGACAGAGCATCAGCTACGGCGGAACATTTACGGCGGAGAAGGAGATGATGGTCGCAACCGTACCTTTGGGCTACGGAGACGGATATCCCAGACAGCTTTCCGGTAAGGGAGAGGTCCTGGTCAGAGGAAAAAGATGCCCGATCCTGGGCAGGGTATGCATGGATCAGTTCATGATAGATGTTTCTGCACTTGATAACGTAAAAGAGGGTGAAACCGTTACACTTTTGGGATATGACGGGGACGAGCACATTTCGGCGGAAGAGCTGGGAGAAAAGTCCGGCAGGTTCAATTATGAGCTTGTGTGCCTTATCGGTTCCAGAATTCCCAGGGTATACACTCTTCACGGCAGTCCCGTTTTGGCCTTGAGTTCCACCTAGTAAGGGAATCGATTTCTTTACTAAAAGGGCCTTAAATGATAAAATATATTGATTGCATAAATTTAAGAAACAAAAACGAGAGGTTAAAGTATGTCAGGACATTCAAAGTTCGCCAATATCAAGCATAAGAAGGAGAAAAACGACGCTGCCAAGGGTAAGATCTTTACCATTATCGGACGTGAGATCGCAGTCGCTGTTAAAGAGGGCGGCCCCGACCCCAACAATAACTTCAAGCTTGCTACCGTTATCGCCAAGGCTAAGGCAAATAACATGCCAAACGATACCATCGAGCGCGGTATCAAGAAGGCAGCCGGAGAAGGCGGCAACGTTAACTATGAATATATCACTTACGAAGGATACGGACCCAGCGGTATCGCCATCATCGTTGATACCCTTACCGACAACAAGAACCGTACCGCAGCCAATGTAAGAGCGGCATTTACAAAGGGAAGCGGAAATATCGGAACTCCCGGATGTGTGTCTTTCATGTTTGATAAAAAAGGACAGATCATCATCGATAAAGAAGAAATCGATATGTCCGCAGATGATCTTATGATGACCGCACTCGATGCCGGTGCAGAGGATTTTAATGAGGAAGATGACAGCTACGAGATCCTTACCGATCCCGATGCTTTCGATGAAGTCAACAAGAAGCTCCTTGATGTGGGAATCCCCATGCTCAGTGCTGAGGTTACCATGATCCCCCAGAACTATGTTGAGCTTAAGAATGAAGATGATGTTAAGCTTCTTCAGAGGATTCTCGATATCCTTGATGAGGATGATGACGTTCAGAACGTTTATCATAACTGGGACGAATGATTTAATCCGGGGGTAGAAAAAGAGGTATTTATGGAACGTCTTGCAATTGTTGTTCCCTGCTATAACGAAGAAGAAGTACTCGGTATGTCATCCGAAGCATTAAGAGGTGTTTTGGATGATCTTGTAGCCAAGAAGAAGATCTCCGAAGACAGTTACGTACTGTTTGTAAATGACGGAAGTAAGGACAAAACCTGGGAACTCATCGAAGAAGAGCACGCCAAGTATCCGAATCAGATATTCGGTGTAAAACTTGCCAGAAATGTCGGTCACCAGTATGCACTTACCGCAGGTCTTTTTACCGCGGCTTCAATGTGTGATATTTCCGTTTCGATCGATGCGGACCTTCAGGATGATGTCGCCGTAATCGAAGAGATGGTTGATAAGTATCATGAGGGATGTGAGATCGTATACGGTGTGCGCAAAGAGAGAAAGACCGATACATTCTTCAAGAGATTTACCGCTCAGTCATTCTACAAGCTTATGGCCAAGATGGGCGTGAAGACCGTATATAACCATGCGGATTTCAGACTTATGAGTGCAAGAGCATTGGGAGAGTTTGAGAACTATCACGAGTACAATCTTTTCCTCAGAGGTATCGTACCCCTCATCGGATACAAAACCGATTGTGTTTATTATGACAGAAAAGAAAGAGCTGCCGGAGTTTCAAAGTATCCCCTTAAAAAGATGCTTGCGCTTGCTTTTGACGGAATATCATCGTTCTCCACCAGGCCCATCGATCTTATACTCACGGCCGGTATAGCCTGTATATTCCTTTCGTTTCTGGCTCTTGTATATGCTCTTGTTTCATACTTTACGGGAAATGTCGAACCGGGCTGGACTTCGCTTATCATATCCATCTGGTTCCTCGGCGGATTACAGCTCCTTGCCATCGGCCTTGTGGGCAAGTATGTAGGTAAGACCTATATCGAAGTAAAACACAGACCCAGATACAACATTGAAAAGGTTTTGACAAATGACTCTGCGCAAGACTAAGTTTTCTTATGTTCTGAATGTTATATATGCATTGCTCGCCAGTGCCGTTTCCATTATTGCCATCATGGATGCGGCTCAGGGGTTAGGTTACTCCTATTTGCCCGGACTTGCGGCATTTGGCGTGATAATTATCCTGGGACTTGTCTTAAAAAAGCTTCTCTCATATACGGAGATGTCGGACAAGTTCAAGGCGATTTCGGAAAAAGGAAACATTATCGGTTTAGCCGTATTCATTGTTCTCCTTGTCTCTTCGATTGCCTTCAGGGCAGCTTCCTATATGTGGAACGGTCTCGGAGGTACTGCTTATTTTGAGCTTGCGAAGGTGACGGGAGAGCAGGTCAAGCATATAGTTCATCCCTGTGATGACTGGTATCTTACAGCTCTTCACGGGATTTTTTTCCTGTTTGGGAACAGGATATTTGTGGCTACGATCTTTAACATCGCACTTCAGATCGTTGCCGTGATCTTCGGATTTGCGGCATTCCGTAAGATGCTTGGAATGATCCCGGCGCTGATTTTTGCCGGATTCTGGACCATTTCCGGTTTTTCTGTTCATGAGGCTCTTACTTTAAGCTCGAGAAATCTTGTATTTCTGCTTATCTGTATCACTCTTTTTGCGATTTCGTTCGCTTATCCCGCATCACGCGGTAAATTCATATGTTATCTGATATCCGGAATACTGACCGCAGTTTGTATCTATGCGGATGTATGCGGACTTGCGCTTATTCCTTTCCTCATCGGTATTCTTTTTGAATCCGGGGATGAGGATGAGGAATTATCCATCAGATTCAGAAAAATGCTGTTTGCTCTTATCTCCGTGGTATTCGGACTTGTGCTATTGATCTTTTTGGATTCTTTCTTAAGTTCTAAGAATGCAGGAAATATTCTGGACAGCATTGTTAAGTTATATCAGCCGTCCGGTAATTTTTCACTCGGATTTTCATATATGACATCCTATGGAGAGGTTACGGTCCTTGCGGTTCTGGGAGCGCTCAGTATACTTGCTTGTTTCCTTTCCTATGACGATTCCAGATCGATCCTGACCTTATCGGCGGTTGTAATAATACTTATTAACAACCTTGGCCTTACATATCTGGAAAACGACGGAAGAGAAGTATTCTTCATGATCTGTGCTCTCCTTGCCGGCGTATCCTTCAGGGAGCTGTTCCCGGATAAGATCACCGGAGATGTATTTAAGGCAAGTGCCGAGCTTTATGACAATGAAGTGGTTGCTCCTGCTGCCGGATATGTGCCCAAGAAACTTGATTCCGGAAGTTTCACCCCGGAGGATCTTGATGCACTTGAAGCAGGTTCTTTCGATGCGGCTCCTCCTAAACCTGTTGAACCCGTCCATGAAAATACATCTTCGGATAACCTTTCACAGCCGGACCTTAATATGGGTTTTGATGCCGTTAATATCGGAACTCCCGAGACTGCTCCCGCAGCAAAGACTCCTGCGCCCGCACCCGTGGCTGCAGCAGGTATTAATCTTGCTCCGCCCGTTGTTAACACTGCGGATTATATGACTCCAAATGCCAGGGATATCAGGCCTATGAATTCTTCCGCGCAGGTAGGGCAGAACAAAGCAGAGGAGCCTGTTATTGAGACTCCCAAACCTCAGAACGTAGGGGGATCACTCGGCGTTCAAAAGACGGATTCCGCAAACGAACCTGTCAGGAATGTCGGAACTGCGCTTAAGGATACTCAGCAGAACGATAAGAACGAAGAGAGCAAATCAGGTTATGTGCCTTATAAAAAACCTCAGCTAAGACCCGAGTTCAGGAGAAGACCCGGAGCATGGGCTCAACAGTATGCCGAAAGAACAAAACAGGCAGATAAAGAGAAAACAAACGCAGCGGTTACCGAAGAATCTAAGCCCTCGGAAAATGTAAAAACTGCGGATAATACACATCAGAAAGAGCAGGTTAAGGCTCAGAATCATGGGCCGGAGATTGCAGCAAACGGAGCAGTTCTTCTGGAAAATCCCATTCCACATCCTGCCAGAAAAACAGAACATCATCCCATGGAATACGATATTGAACTGTCCGGAGATAAGATGGATTACGATATCAGGATCTCGGATGATGATGATTTTGATATTTAAAGGATTTATCGTTTAAATGGCTTCACGTAACAATGTTAACAATTCAAGATCTGCTCAGAGAAGACCTTCACCGGCCGGCAGGAATACATCAAACTCATCCCGCCGTGGACAGGGGAGGACCTCTGCATCACCCGGGGGGCGTTCGTCACGGGATGATTATGATGATGACGGCTCATCAAGGATTCTTGTATCGGTGATAGTTGCAGGTGTCGCAATATTTCTTACTCTTTGTGCATTCGGAACCTGCGGCTCCTTCGGAGACACCATCGCTTCCGTGCTCTTCGGTGCATTTGGTTTTACCGGATATATCGCCCCTGCGTTTATCACCGGAATGATCTTCTGGTATATGTTTTTTAATGAATCCGATCCCATTCTTCCCATAAGAATGACGGGATCGGGGATTCTCTTTTTGATATTCGGTATTTTTGCGGATATGGCCGGTAAGGTTTCACGGTCCATGACGGAATATAATATCGGGGATCTGTACAAACTCTGTGCCGACGCTAAAAAAGGCGGAGGAGTGATCGCGGGAAGTATTTCCTATGCACTGTGCAAAAACATCGGAACGGCCGGATGCGTCATCGTCTGCCTTCTGGTACTGGTCTTAAGTCTCTTCGCGATTAACAGGAAGTTTTTTTCAAACCTCTTCAGACAGATCATCCTCAGTGCCTCGAACAGGACGGGGGATTTTATCAGCAGTCAAAGGGACAGAAGGGAAGAAAGACGCCTTTTGCTTGAAGAAAAAGAAAGCCTTCCCGAACTTCCCGATAATTCATCTGAAACAGGACTTGTTCCTTATGAAGACGATGAACCGGATGCTCCAAGAGAAGCTCTTACCGTAACGGAGAAAATGCGTAAAGAACGTGATTCCAAGAAGAAGGACGCTCTTTCCGCTGTATCGGACGGGCTTGAGAACTGGAAGAACAATTTTAAGAAGCGTACCGAAGAAGAGCGCCTGAAGAAAGAAGCCGGCAGAAAAATCAAGGAAGAAACCGAGGATGCGGAAGAAATCCTCGTAGCACGTAAGGCGCCCGAGCGCAGAACCATGTTTGATGAGCATCATACCGGCGAGATGCACGAGATGAGTTATCGTGAGTATGAGCCTGATGATGAGGACATCGAGTATGAAAATAATGACGCCAGAGGAACCTGGTATGATCCCGCCAAGCGTCCCGGTGCCATGTCGCAGACTACTGCTCCGGATGATGTCATTGAAGATGAGTTTGAGAGCAGCGAGCCCTCATTTGAGAGAGTAAAGATCAATTCCGATCATAAGATAAGAGTTACGGGATTGCATGAAGAATATGTTCCCGAAGATGCAAGCACCGAGATTCCTGATATGCCCGTTCCTCCGAATTTTGAGAATGCTCAGGTTTCTCCTGACCCTGTAAGCGAGAAAGCATCGGACATATCTGTTTCTGCACAGGTACGTAAAGCACCTGCCAAGAGAAATGCAAGATTTGTTTACAGGGCTCCCAGCCTCGACTATCTCAAAAAGAGCGGATCATCAAAGCGTGATGCTCAGGCTGAGATCAGGGATGTTCAAAGCAAACTTATCCAAACTCTTGCATCCTTCGGTATTGAAGCCGAGATGGGTGAATACAGTCAGGGTCCTACCGTTACCAGATATGAATTTACCGTAAGTCAGGGAACAAAGCTTTCGAGAGTCGTCGGTCTTTCCGATGAGATCAAGATGGCACTTGCGGCAACGGATATAAGGATCGAAGCTCCCATTCCCGGCAAGAGCGCCATTGGAATCGAGGTTCCCAATTCCACCGCCACAGCCGTATTTCTGGGTGACCTTTTATCCAGCGGCGAATACAAAAAATCCAAGGATCCTCTTTCTTTTGCCGTAGGTAAAGATATCGAAGGTAAAACGGTTGTTGCGAATATTGCAAAATTCCCTCATGTACTTATTGCAGGTACTACGGGTTCAGGTAAATCGGTATGTATAAATACGCTTATACTGAGTATCCTGTATAAATGTTCACCCGAAGATGTTCAGCTCATAATGGTCGACCCCAAGGTCGTTGAGCTGAAGGTTTATAACAGGATCCCACATCTTCCCTTTGATGTCGTAACCAAGCCCAAGGCTGCATCCGAGATGCTTAAATGGTCCGTCAAAGAGATGGAGAGAAGATACAGGGCTTTTGCGGACCGCGGCGTCAGAGACATTGAAGGTTATAACCAGTATGTAGAAGATGTAAATGCGGGCAGAAGAGAGCCTGAAGAGTGTGACAGACATGAAGAGACGGAATCACTTGCTCCAGCTCTTCGCAAGATGCCAAGGGTAGTCATCATAATCGATGAGCTTGCCGATCTCATGATGGTTGCCGCTAAAGAAGTCGAGGAGTCGATATGTCGTCTTGCTCAGCTTGCAAGAGCGGCGGGAATGCATCTTATCGTTGCAACCCAGCGTCCTTCAGTTGATGTCATCACAGGACTGATCAAAGCAAATATGCCCAGCCGCATAGCCTTTGCCGTATCCAGCGGTGTGGATTCAAGAACGATCCTGGATTCCGTCGGTGCGGAAAAACTCCTCGGTAAAGGAGACATGCTGTTTTACCCTCAGGGTAAGATGAGACCCGAAAGACTTCAGGGTGCATTCGTTTCCGACGAAGAAGTTTCCAAGGTTACCGGTTATCTGAGAGGCATCAGTTCTGATCCCGCATTCCACAATCCTCTTGAAGGAGCGGACGGAATAAACGATCTGAAGAAGACCATTATAGATATTGAGGCCGGAAATGAGTCCGTTGTAACGAATAATTCATCATCATCGGGATCGTCCGGTTCTTCGTCGGTATTCGGAGATGAGCTTTTACCCGAAGCGGGAAGATATATCATCCGAAGCGGTAAAGCTTCCATCGGATATCTACAGAGAGTATTAAAGATCGGTTTTAACCGTGCGGCCAGGATCATGGATATGCTTGCGGATTACAGCGTCGTAGGTCCCGAGCAGGGAACAAAACCCAGAGAGATACTTATGACGGAAGAAATGTTTGAAGCATTTCTGGCATCACAGGAAAAATCGGAATAATAAAATTTGAGGCAGGATGAAAAAATGAAATCAGATATTGAAATCGCTCAGAGCTGTGAAATGCTCCCCATTACCGAGGTTGCTTTAAGAAGCGGCATTGACCCCGAATCATTGGAGCTCTATGGAAAATATAAGGCCAAGCTTACCGATGAGAGCCTTAAGGAGATCGAGGGTAACAAGAACGGAAAGCTTATTCTTGTGACCGCTATCAATCCCACTCCCGCAGGAGAGGGAAAGACAACCGTTACTGTAGGTCTCGGAGAAGCTTTTGCCAAATTAAACAAAAAAGCGATCATCGCTTTAAGAGAGCCTTCACTCGGACCTTGCTTCGGAATAAAGGGAGGTGCCGCAGGCGGCGGAATGGCTCAGGTTGTTCCCATGGAGGATCTTAATCTTCACTTTACCGGTGACTTCCATGCGATCACCGCAGCCAACAATCTTCTTGCAGCACTTCTCGATAATCATATCCAGCAGGGTAATGAAAAGCGCATCGATTCCAGAAGTGTAGTATGGAAGAGATGTATGGATATGAACGACAGAGCACTCAGAAATATCGTTGTGGGTCTCGGCTCAAAGTCCGACGGATTTGTAAGGGAAGATCATTTCGTTATTACGGTTGCATCCGAGATCATGGCTGTACTTTGCCTTTCCGAGAATCTTAAGGATCTCAAGGCAAGACTTTCAAGGATCATCGTAGCTTACGATCTTGACGGAAATCCGGTTACCGCAGGTGATATTCAGGCTGTCGGAGCAATGACCGCACTTCTCAAAGATGCCATCAGACCTAATCTGATCCAGACCCTTGAGCATACTCCCGCCATTGTACACGGCGGACCTTTCGCAAATATCGCTCACGGATGTAATTCCGTAATCGCTACCAGAACTGCTCTCAAACTTGCGGATTACTGCATCACCGAGGCAGGATTCGGTGCTGATCTCGGTGCTGAGAAGTTCTTTGACATCAAGTGCAGACAGGCCGGACTTAAGCCCGATGCCGTTGTTCTTGTGGCAACCGTAAGAGCACTTAAATATAACGGCGGAGTTCCCAAGGATCAGCTCGGAAGCGAGAATCTTGACGCCCTTAAGAGCGGAATCGAAAATCTCGGAAAGCATATCGAAAATATCCAGTCCTACGGACTTCCCGTGGTTGTCGCTCTCAACGCATTCGTATCAGATACAGATGCTGAGATCGCATTTATCAGGGAATACTGTGAAAGCAAGAACTGCCGCATGTCCGTAGCCAGAGTATGGGAAAAGGGCGGTGAAGGCGGATGCGAGCTTGCTCAGATGGTCATCGAAGAAGCAGAGAGCGGAAAGGCTGCATTCAAGCCTATCTATGAGGACGAACTTTCGATCACTGAGAAGATTGAAACCGTTGCCAAGAAGATCTACGGTGCAGCTGATGTATCCATTGCATCATCAGCCGCAAAACAGATCAAGAAGATTGAAGAGATGGGATTCGGAAATCTTCCCGTTTGTATGGCAAAGACCCAGTACAGCCTTTCGGACGATCCTAATCTTCTCGGACGTCCTTCCGGATTTACTCTTAATGTGAGAGAAGTATACGTAAGTGCCGGTGCCGGATTTGTCGTAGTACTTACCGGAAATATTATGACCATGCCCGGACTTTCCAAATCTCCGGCTGCATACAGGATTGACGTAGACGACGACGGTAAGATTACCGGACTTTTCTGATACAGTATTTATTCATGAGGTAATATAATGGCACAGATCATAGACGGAAAAGCAATTTCACAGGCAGTAAAAGATGAGATCAAAGCCCGCACCGCAGAACTTTCGGCAAAGGGCATAACCGCAACTCTTGCAGTTATTCTTGTCGGTGAAGATCCCGCATCTCAGGTATATGTTAAGAACAAAAAGAAAGCCTGCGAATACTGCGGTATAAGATCATTGTCATACGAGCTTCCCGCCGATACCACCGAGGAAAAACTCCTTGAACTTATCGCGGAGCTTAATGATAGAGATGATGTAAACGGAATTCTTGTACAGCTTCCTCTTCCCGCAGGCATCGATGAGGACAGAGTGCTTGATGCGATTTCTCCCGATAAGGATGTGGACGGTTTTCATCCCGTTAATGTAGGTAAGCTCTCCATCGGTAAGAAAGGTTTTGTAAGCTGTACACCCGCAGGTGTGATCCAGCTTCTTAAGCGTTCGGGTATCGAAATCTCCGGAAAAGAGTGTGTTGTGGTAGGCCGTAGCAACATAGTGGGCAAGCCCATGAGCATGCTTCTTCTCCGTGAAAACGGAACCGTAACCGTTTGCCATTCACGCACCGCAGATCTTAAAGAAGTTACAAAGCGTGCTGATATTCTTGTAGTAGCCATAGGAAAGCCTAAATTCATTGATGCTTCCTATGTACGTGAGGGGGCTGTTGTTATAGACGTGGGCATTCACAGACAGGAGGACGGAAAGCTCTGCGGAGATGTTGATTATGAGTCCGTAGAACCCATTGCTTCCGCCATCACTCCCGTTCCCGGCGGTGTGGGGCCCATGACCATCGCAATGCTTATGTACAATTGTCTTGCATCAGTAGATGCGTAAATGATTTGGAGTCTTGCCTTATATGAAATGTGAAATCTGCGGAGCAGAGATTCCCGAGGGATCCCTTTACTGTGAAAAATGCGGTAAAGACGTTCATCTGGTTCCCGACTTTACGGAGTTTGCCGTAAACAAAGCGGAAGAGACCGTTAAGAATCTTATCAGTGAAGTCGATGACGATGATACTGATTTCGGAAGGTCCCCCGAGGGTGCCAATGACGAAAGACCCGTCAGGAAAAAAGAAAGCTCCGATGAACCCCGAAATAAATACGGATGGATCAGGTTTGCGCTGCTTGCCGCTTCAGTTGTGGTGCTGGCTATGGTTTCGCTCGGATTTATCAACAGGTATTCCAATGCGGAATATCTCCTTGAATCCGCCAGAAATCACGCCGAGTCCGGAGACCGTGCAAAGGCGAAAGCCATCCTTGAAGCTCTTGAAGTACAAGACAGCGACGATGTGGATGTACTTTTATATCTTGCAGAGCTTTATAAAGAAGACGGTGAATACATTAAGTATGAAAACCTTCTTATCCAGATAATAGGTCTCGGATTTGCTACATCCGAGCAGAATGCAGCAGCGTATGAAAAGCTTCTCGCCATTTATTACCGGAATGAAGATTATGTATCAATGGCGGATATTCTCTATACCTGCAACAATGTTGAGATCAAAGACCAGTTCGTTGATTTTTGTCTGATGATCCCGGAGTTTTCTTTGGAGAGCGGGTATTACGGAACCGACCAGATACTTAAGATAAGCATTCCGGGTAACGGCAGGATTTTTTACACTCTTGACGGAACCGACCCGGATGAAAACAGTGATGAATACAGAGTGCCCCTTCTTCTTACAAAAGGGGAATATGATATCAGAGTATGCGCCGTTAATGCTTACGGTGTAAAGAGCCCTGTTACGGAAGGCACATTCGTCATAGAGTCCGAAGCGGAATATGAGACCATTGCTCCGATACAGGGTCAGAACGTGATCGATGAAAACAATAACGGAATTCCCGATGCGGATGAGTTTGAGATCCTCATACCCGGCGGTATTTCCGGATATACGGATGACGGTGATGTTATTTTATCCGACGGAAGAAGGATCTCTCCCGAGGAACTTGCAGCCTGGATACTGGCAAACACCGCTCCTGCAGAACCAGCGGAACCTGACATAACGGATTCCAGACAGGTACCAGAGATTGAAGATTGAAGATTAAAGATCTGCTTAAATATATTTTTTAGGGAAAGGGAAATGAAATGTACAAGATCTTAAGCAAATGTTATCTTACCGACAACATTATCAAAATGGAGGTTGAGGCTAAGAGAACTGCAGACAGCTGTCTGCCCGGTCAGTTTGTTATAGTCAGAGCGTCTGAGGACGGAGAGAGAATACCTCTTACCATTTGTGACTATAACAGAGAGAAGGGTACCATCGTACTCGTATTCCAGGTAGTCGGTGCATCAACAGCCGTTATGGCTAAGCTTGAAGAGGGCGATTCCTTCCGGGATATCGTAGGTCCTTTAGGCAAACCTTCAGAACTTTGTGAGATGGATATCGAGGAACTTAAGAAGCTTAAGATAGTCTTTATTGCAGGCGGTGTAGGAACCGCGCCTGTTTATCCCCAGGTAAAATGGCTCAAGGAGCAGGGAATCGCTTCCGATGTTATCATCGGTGCAAGAAACAAGGATCTTGTTATCCTTGAGGACGATTTTAAATCGGTATCGGACAATGTTTATGTTACCACCGATGACGGATCATACGGAAGAAACGGTAATGTATGCGTATGTCTCCAGTCACTCATCGATGAAGGCAAGACTTACGATAAGTGTGTCGCTATCGGTCCCCTCATCATGATGAAATTTGCGGTAAATCTTACCAAGCAGCTTAATATTCCCACTATCGTTTCCATGAACCCCATCATGGTAGACGGAACCGGAATGTGCGGAGCTTGCCGTGTACATGTAGGCGATGAGATCAAATTTGCCTGCATTGATGGTCCCGAGTTTGACGGATGGCTCGTTAATTTCGATGAGTCCATGAGACGTCAGACAATGTACAAGACCGAAGAGGGCAGAAAGATGCTCGAACTTCAGGAAGGTGCAACACATCACGGCGGATGCGGCCATTGCTGATCCGTACACGAAAACCGATTCTAAACCATCTTAAAGGAGATATATAAATGGAAGTCGATGTAATGAAGAAAGTTCCCGTAAGAGAGCAGGAGCCTCAGGTTAGAGCAAAGAATTTCGAAGAGGTCTGCTACGGATATACTCTTGAAGAAGCGCAGGCTGAAGCTTCAAGATGCTTAAATTGTAAGAACGCTCAGTGTATGAAGGGCTGCCCCGTATCCATCAACATTCCCGGATTCATTCAGCAGATCAAAGAAGGAAATATCGAAGAGGCATACAATATCATTTCTCAGTCCTCAGCACTTCCCGCAGTTTGCGGAAGAGTCTGCCCTCAGGAGACCCAGTGCGAAGGCAAGTGTATCAGAGGCATAAAGGGCGAAGCTGTTGCAATCGGTAAGCTTGAGAGATTTGTTGCCGATTATGCTATGGAGCATGGACTTAAGCCCAAGAAGGAGAAGGAATCCAACGGAATCAAGGTTGCCGTTATCGGTTCCGGCCCCAGCGGACTTACCTGCGCAGGTGATCTTGCAAAACTCGGTTATGACGTAACCATCTTCGAAGCACTTCATCAGGCAGGCGGAGTTCTTGTATACGGTATCCCCGAATTCAGACTCCCCAAAGAGAGAGTTGTTGCCAAAGAGATTGAGAACGTTAAAGCACTCGGTGTTAAGATCGAGACCAATGTCGTTGTAGGACGCAGCGTTACCATCGATGAGCTTATGGAAAAGGAAGGTTTCCGTGCGGTATTCATCGGTTCCGGTGCAGGTCTTCCCAGATTCATGAACATACCCGGTGAGACACTTAACGGTGTATTTTCCGCAAACGAGTATCTTACAAGAAGCAACCTCATGAAGTCCTTCCGTGAGGATTCAACCACTCCCATCATGAAGAGTAAGAAGGTTGCGGTTGTCGGCGGCGGAAACGTTGCTATGGACGCTGCCAGAACCGCGCTCAGACTCGGTGCCGAAGTACATATCGTTTACAGAAGAGGAGAAGAAGAGCTTCCCGCACGAGTTGAGGAAGTTCACCACGCTAAGGAAGAAGGGATCATATTTGATCTTCTTACCAATCCCGTAGAGATCATCGGTGACGAAAACGGATGGGTAAAGGCTATCAAGTGCGTAAAGATGGAACTTGGTGAGCCTGATGAATCCGGAAGAAGAAGCCCCGTAGAGGTTAAGGGATCGGAATTTGAGATCGATGTTGATACTGTTATCATGTCCCTCGGAACTTCTCCCAATCCTCTTATCTCAATGACCACCAAGGGTCTTGAGACCAATAAGAGAAAGTGTATCGTTGCCGAAGAGAATACCGGAAAGACTTCAAGAGAAGGAGTTTATGCCGGCGGTGATGCGGTTACCGGTGCAGCAACGGTAATCCTCGCAATGGGTGCCGGCAAAGAGGCAGCCAAGGCAATCGATGAGTTCATAAACGGATGATCTTTTAAGAGGAAAAATATGTCCGGATCTGAAAAAGAAAACAGCGAAAACTACGGATATGACGAGGAGGCGCCCTTAGCGCCTCCCGTTTCCGAAGTTAAGGATACCGATGAAGATGAGCTTTCATCCGGATTAAGAGCCCCTTATATACGCAATAATGAAAGGGCTTCGGATTACAAATCCACAGGATTGCTTCTTACGATCTTTGGAGGAGTCGGTATATTATTTGTTCTTTTGACCGTGATAGGTATAATTCCCGAATATCTCGGAAATCCCTATCTGTCATATGGTGTGCTTTTTGCGGTGTTCACGCTCTTTTTGGTAATGGGCATCATATCCATAAGAAGTGCGGGCATTTTTGAAAAGAAAGCAAAATCCGATCATACACTTGAAAAGCGGATCCTTGATTTTGTCGGAAATGAGCTGGACTCTGCGGAAGTTGATGCACAGGCCGGTTTATCTGATTCAGACGAACCCGAGGTTCTGTATTTTAAACGTACTGATTGTCTTAAGAAGATAATAAGCAATAAGTTTGTAAACATCGATCCCGGTTTTCTCGACAACCTGATCGACGAGGAATTATACGATCAGATCTTTTCGGACAAAACCAGAGAATAATTCATGAACATAAGTATTATCTGTGTGGGTAAGATAAAAGAATCATTCTACCGTGATGCTATCGCCGAGTATGCAAAACGGTTATCGGCATATTGCACTTTTAAGATAATCGAAGTTGAAGATGAACCCGATACCGGATCTTCGGAAACGGTGATCGAGACTGCCAAGCAGAGAGAAGCCGAGCGTATACTTAAGAATGTTAAACCCGGTATGCATGTGATCACTCTGGAGATCAAAGGTAAGAAATATTCATCAGAAACATTTTCGGAAATGCTCTCGGATCTTTTTGTATCCGGGAAGAGTGATATTGCTTTTATTATCGGAGGATCCAACGGACTTGCGGGATGTGTATCCGACAGGGCTGATGCTAAAATATCCTTTTCCGATATGACATTTCCACATCAGCTTATGAGAGTTATCCTGTCCGAGCAGATCTACAGAGCTTTCAGGATCATGCGCGGCGAACCTTATCATAAGTAACAGGAAGATATGAAGAAAAAAGAACTGGCAGCCGAGGTTATAAAAAGGCTAAAAAAGGAATATCCGGATTCGGTATGTACTCTTGATGTCGAAGATGCCTGGCAGCTTCTTGTAAGTGTACGTCTGGCAGCTCAGTGTACGGATAAAAGAGTCAACGAAACAGTGCCTGCTCTTTTTGCCAAATATCCTTCGCCCGAAAAGCTTTCGAAAGCAAAGCTTTCCGATATTGAGGAAATTGTTCGTCCCTGCGGTCTTTTCAAGACCAAAGCACGCGATATCAAGGCTTGTATGACACAGCTTGTTGACCGGTTTGACGGCATCGTTCCCGATAATATGAAAGATCTCTTATCCCTTCCCGGCGTGGGAAGAAAGAGTGCGAATCTTATCTTAGGTGACATATACGGTCAGGAGTCCTATGTGTGTGATACGCATTGCATCAGACTCACCGGAAGGATAGGTATGTCGGACGGAAGCAAGGACCCCGTTAAGGTGGAAATGCAGCTCCGCAAAATAGTACCTCCGGAAGAGTCAGGCGGTCTTTGTCACAGACTTGTGGATCACGGAAGAGCTGTCTGCAAAGCACAGTCCCCTCAGTGCGAAGCATGTTGTCTTAATGATATCTGTCGTAAGAAAATGTGATCTTTTTACGAAAGGAGCTTATCTTTATGAGAATGGTAGACATTATAATCTCCAAGAGAAACGGTAATGAGCTTACCGATGAGGAGATAGCTTTTTTCGTAAACGGATATACAAAAGGCGAGATTCCCGATTATCAGGTTTCCGCTCTGATGATGGCGATATATTTCAGGGGAATGAGTAAGAGAGAAACCCTTACTCTTACAAGACTGATGGCTGATTCCGGTGATCTTCTCGATCTTTCCGGAATATCGGGCATTAAGGTGGATAAGCATTCTACCGGCGGTGTCGGTGATAAGACATCACTTGCACTGACTCCCATTGTTTCCGCCTGCGGTGTTCCCATTGCCAAAATGAGCGGGAGAGGCCTCGGACATACCGGAGGAACCATCGATAAGCTTGAAAGCTTTGACGGATTCAACGTGTCCATATCCACGGAGGAATTCATTAATAACGTTAATACCAACGGTATTTCCATAATGGGTCAGACTGCCGATCTTGCCCCTGCCGACAAAAAGCTCTATGCACTCCGTGACGTAACCGGAACGGTAGAAAACATGTCACTTATCGCAAGTTCCATCATGAGTAAGAAACTTGCTGCGGGTGCCGATGCCATAGTTCTTGATGTTAAGACCGGAAGCGGTGCTTTTATGAAGACTCTCCCGGATTCCACCGCACTTGCCACAGAGATGGTGGAGATAGGAAAAGGTGCAGGCAGAAAGACGGTGGCCGTAATTAGTGATATGGACCAGCCTTTGGGACTTGCCGTGGGAAATGCTATTGAAGTACGTGAAGCAATCGATACATTAAACGGATGCGGTCCGGAAGACTTTACGGAACTGGTATATACTCTGGCAACCTACATGATCATTCTTGGAGGAAAGGCATCTTCCGAAGATGAAGCTCTTTCGATGATAAAGGAAGTTGTTTCAAACGGAAAAGCATTGGATAAACTTGCCGCCTTCATAGGAAGTCAGGGAGGTAATCCCGAGCAGGTATATCATCCCGAACTTCTCAAAGTCTCCGATAAAACCGTTACCGTAAAAGCGGAAAAAGACGGATATGTAGATCATATCATCTGTGACAGAGTCGGAGTATCCTGTATGATGCTCGGCGGCGGAAGAGCATCCAAAGAAGATGTGATCGATCTGTCTGTCGGAATCAGGCTTATCAAAAAAATGGGCGATGAAGTAAAAAAGGGTGAAGATCTTGCAATAGTTTACTATACCCGGGAAGCAGGTCTTGAAGATGCTCTTGATAGACTGAAGACCTCATATATCATTTCGGATACAAAACCCGAAAAACAGCCTCTTATCAAGAACATCATTAAATAAAAAAGGAAGCTTAACCTAATGGAAGAATTTTCGCTTAAAGCGGAACTGTCAAGCGATGAAATGAGAAACATCTTCGGTATGAGGGATGCCTTCATAAAGAAGGTTGAATCCTCCATGAATGTCCGTGTTGTTTCCAGAAACGGCTTTCTGTATGTCTATGGAAGTGAGGAAAACGCCAATAAGGCGATGTCGGTTATCATGGATCTTAAAGATTACTCAGAAAAAGGAAATGTGATCGAAGAGCAGAGTGTAAATTATGCCATCGATATGATGGAGGATTCACATGAGGGTGCTTTGGGAGAAGCTTCCGCGGATGTGATCTGCCATACCGCTCAGGGTAAGCCCGTTAAACCCAAAACCCTCGGTCAGAAATCGTATGTTAAGAGCATAACCGATAAGATGATCACCTTCGGTATCGGACCTGCAGGAACAGGTAAAACTTATCTTGCAATGGCAATGGCGATAACTGCTTTTAAGAATGAAGAAGTAGGAAGGATAATACTGACCCGTCCCGCTATAGAAGCAGGTGAGAAACTGGGATTCTTACCCGGTGATCTTCAGAGCAAGGTTGATCCTTATCTTCGTCCTTTGTATGATGCGCTTTTCCAGATCATGGGTCCGGAAAAATTTGCACTGAATATGGAAAAGGGACTTATTGAGGTAGCTCCCCTTGCATATATGAGAGGCCGTACATTGGATAATGCATTTATTATTCTGGATGAGGCACAGAATACCACGCCTGCCCAGATGAAGATGTTCCTTACCAGGATCGGTTTCGGTTCCAAAGTGGTCGTAACCGGTGATGCCACACAAAAAGATCTTGCACCCGGAACGGTTTCGGGTCTTGATGTGGCTCTTAAGGTTCTCGGTTCCATGGATGAGATCGGCTTTTGCATGCTTACCAGTAAGGACGTTGTCAGACATCCGCTGGTTCAGAAGATAGTCAAGAAGTACGAAGATTACGAAAACAGACACAGATCGGGCGACAAAAAACACAGATAAAGGGGCTGACGCGGATTGGAAACCTCAAAGGTAAAATCAGGAAGTAAGATCCCCGGGATCATCTTCACATGTATTTATGCAATGCTCCTTACGGGCGTTGGATATGTGGGGGGTAAGGATACTGCCGAACTTATACAGTACGGTGTATTCAGCATTATCCTCGGGGGACTTGTTTCGCTTTGTATCCGTAAATATTTTCCCGTATCCGTTACCGACCCCGATATTTCGGAAAAAAGTGAATCAAGATTTTGGATAATCGTATATATCTGTATGCTTTTATCTGTTCTCTTTTCCTATTTTCCCAATACCATGTGGGTATTTGTTCCGGTATTTGTCATCCTGTCCCTTTTTTCATCCCCTCTTGTGGGAATAGTCATCGCGTCCGTATTGCTGGCCGGTACTGCTATGATATCCGGATGCGGAGCACTTGTGTTTTTCCTGTATTTTGTAAGCGGTGTTTTCTCTGTCATGGTATATCTTCCTCTGACCGAGGAGATAAAATTTGCGATGCCCGCATTTTTGTCGTCCTTGTGTCTGCTTGTTTGTGAGATGTGCGGAATCATTCTTACGATAAATTCCGCCTTTGATATCCAGCTTCTTATATTGCCCTTCGCCAACTGTCTTATCGGGATGATGGTAATATATTCCGCATTCAGGGGATATTCGTCGCTGATCATGTTTAAATATTATGATCTGTATCAGACTCTTTGCGATACCGAGAACGAGAAGCTTCTTGAACTAAGGAGCGAATCTCCCAAAGAATATATGCTCAGTATCCATACCGCATACTTCTGTGACAGAGTATCATCCTCCATCGGGCTTGATGCGGATATCGTAAAGTGTGCCGGATATTATCATGAACTTACTCCCGGCGGTATCGAAGACAGGGAAGATTTTTATCGTGAGATGGGCTTTACGGAAGGCCTGAAGAATATTCTTGATGAATATAAAGAGTACATCTCTAATCCCGGCATCTCCCTTGTCAGGAAAGAAGCGGCGGTTCTCGTATGTTCCAGAACCGTGGTCAAGACCGTTATGGCTCTTTTTGATAAAGACAAAGATGCGGATATCGATACCGGAAAGCTTGTGGATGCTGTTTTTGACAGATTTATATCCAGAGGAACTTTCAGTGATTGTGAGATCACTTTTTCCGATATCTCAAAAATGAAGAAGATTTTTAAAGAAGAAAAGCTTTATTACGATTTTTTGAAATAAACCATGAATATATATATTGAAAAAGAAACCGATACAGATTTTGCTTTTGATGAAAATGCTCTCATCAGAACGGTTGCAGAGCGTGCGTTTTCATCCGAAGGAGCTCCTGTTGCAAATGCATGTGTCAATGTACTGATCACCGATAATGAGGGGATCAGGGAGCTTAACCGGGATTACAGAGGAATAGATTCCCCAACCGATGTTTTATCTTTTCCGAATCTTGATTTTGACAAACCTTCCGATTTCGATATACCTGCGGACAGGAAGGCTGATTATACCGATCCCGAAACGGGAGAACTTATCCTTGGAGATATCATCCTTAATGTCGACAGGATCCTTTCACAGGCCGAAGAATACGGTCACAGCATAAAACGTGAAACTGCGTTTCTTGTCGCACACAGCTGTCTTCATCTGTGCGGCTACGACCATATGACAAAGCCCGAAGAAGAAGAGATGATATCCAAACAGGAAGAAATCCTTAATTCACTTGGCATTACGAGAGGTGACTGATGAAAAATTACGTTTATAAGAAAAAGACAGGATATATCTGCCTTCTTATTTCAATAATGTCCTTATTCCTATACAGGATGTTCCTTACCGAAGCGGGAATGGGATATGCATTTATTACATATCTTGTCTGCACGGCTGTATGGATGATCTTCGGTCAGGGCTTTTCGGATGTTACCGCAAGAATGGCCAGAGTAAGGCTTTCAAAGGGACAGAAGAGAAGCGCGCTTGATGTTTTGTCCGTATCATTTGCATGTCATTTCATTGCCGGACTTATCGGAACCGCGCTTTGCGGAGCTCTTAATTTCTGGTTTATGTCCGACGTGATCAATCTTCCCAAGGGAAGATTTTTGGGACTGTATCTGTGCGGATGTTTTTTCTTCAGAATGATGAATGAGTATCTTACGGGTTACGCTTCAGTATCGTCCGGAGACAGGGCTATCTGCATTTCCATGGTATCAAGGGAACTTTTCAGGATCGTGTTCGGATTCCTGTTAATGAAGATGATGTATGACAAGGGAATTGTCAATTCCGCACTTTTGATGGATGAGGATATCAAATACATCTATGCATGTGCCGGCCTTTTTGCGGGATTCTGTGTTGCTGAGATATTTGTATTTGTATTCCTGTTTATAGTCCGTCTCGGTCTCAGGATAAAGGCGAGTGATGAAAGAGAAGGTTTTGGCGGAAGGGATAATCTTGGAGTTGTTATAATAAATCTCCTTAAGAGAAGAGTCGGTGATCTTGTGGCCGGTCTTTCCGTATGCCTGGTCCTTTTGATCTGGGCTGCTCAGTCGGGTGACGTACACGGTATCGGACTTTCCGTTTATATGCTTCTTTCCCCTTTTGCCTTTTCCCTTGTTTTTGCACTTTACGCAGGTTCACATGCCGGCGCAAACTGGATGCAGAGCGTACGTAAAAATGAAAAAGGCAACGCCAGAGCATATTTTGATTTCGGAATGCATATTGTCTGTATCGTTTCCGTTTTCATTACAGCATTTTTTGCATCTGTTTCCAAGCCGGTGGCAAAGCTGCTTTCCACCGGTTCGGAAAGCAGTCTTATTGTTGAATTCATACTCATCATTGCAGCATCCATAATGCTTTCCATGGCAATGTTTTGTGATTCGCTCTGCTCCGGAAGGGACGATCGTATTCCCCGTATCATCGCGCATGTTGCTTCCGGATTTGCGGGTATTCTTGCGGTTAAGTTATCTACAGGCAACGGACATAATATGTATAAGGGACTTATGATATCCGTTCTTGTATATTCTTTGGTCGAACTCATAATATGGTGTGTAATATCCTATGTTCGTATGAGCATGGTATTTGATCCCATCAGAAATATTCTTATCCCCATTGTGTCAGGTGCCGTTTGCGCGATCTTCCTTGTGATCATCACAAATGCAGCTGCCGCTCACCTGGGCAATCTTTTTACTGTTGTAATATGTATTCCGATAGGACTTATCATATATCATTCTGTCCTGCTTCTTCTCAGGAATTATTCCGATGCGGAGCTTAAGCTGATGCCTTTCGGAAGTGTTCTTTACAGTCTGGGTCAGATATTGAAGGTGATCTGATAATGATCCGCATTGATCAGTTAAAAATTAAAGTAAATGATAAACAGCCCGATATACGTCGGGCTGTTATTTCGAAACTCAAAATCTCCGAATCCGAATTGAAAGATTCAGGTATCATCAGAAGATCCCTGGATGCCAGAAAAAAGCCCGAGTTGTATTACGTGTATAGCATATGGGCCGAGTGTAAAAATGAAGACAAGATCCTTAAAAGATTTTCGAATGATCCGGGTATTGCATCATATGTTCCTTTTGAATACAAGCTCCCCGAGTGCGGAAGCGAGCAGCTTGTTCACAGGCCGGTAGTAGTGGGAATGGGACCTGCCGGACTGTTCTGCGCTTATGAACTGGCAAGGGCAGGTTTTAAACCTCTCGTGATAGAGCGGGGAAGATGCGTTGAAGACAGGGCACGGGATGTAGAGGAGTTCTGGGAGACCGGAATTTTGGATACCGCAAGCAATGTACAGTTCGGAGAGGGAGGTGCAGGTACTTTTTCCGACGGAAAGCTTTCCACTTCGATCAAAGATAAAGAGGGAAGGATTCGTGAGGTACTTAAGACCTTTACCGAATACGGAGCTCCCGAAGAGATTCTCTACGATCACATGCCTCATCTCGGAACCGATGTACTTCCGAAAATAGTTAAGAACATCCGTGAGAAGATAATAGAACTTGGCGGTGAGGTCAGATTTGAAACATGCCTTATCGGTATTGAATGTGAAGCTGATAATATCACTGCGATCAAAGTGAAAGGACCGGACGGAGAGGAGACGATCAGGACAGCTGTCCTTGCTCTTGCAATAGGTCATTCAGCCCGTGACACATATAAAGCTTTATATGACTGCGGACTTAAGATGGAACAAAAGCCCTTTGCAGCCGGTTTCAGAGTTCAGCATCCTCAGAGCATCATCAATGCGAATCAATACGGCGACGAAAAATATGCCGAAATACTCGGAGCATCACCTTATAAACTTACTGCAAATTTCGGAGACAGAGGTGTGTTTTCTTTTTGCATGTGTCCGGGAGGATACGTAGTCAATTCATCATCCGAAGAAGGTGAGACTGTTGTAAACGGAATGAGCTACAGTGGAAGAAATTCCGAGAATGCGAATTCGGCAATAGTTGTAAGCATTCCCGTTACGGATTATCCTTCGGATCATCCTCTTGCGGGCATTGAGTATCAGAGGATTCTGGAACGCAGGGCTTATGAAGCGGGAAAGGGTAAGATACCTGCCCAGAGATACGGAGAATTTGCCGGAAGGGTTAACGGCCCATCTGACAAGAGCGATAATCCTTCATTTGTAAATCCGGTATTTAAGGGAGAATACGAGTGGACCGATCTGACAGGGATCTTTGATGAATCGATAAACAAACTTTTTGTTGATGGAATGACTAGGTTTGGAAGAACCATTAAAGATTTTGACGATGCCGGCGTGATCATGGCAGGAGTTGAATCAAGGACCAGTTCTCCCGTCAGGATACCCAGGGACGAATCACTCGAAGGTTCCATCGGTGGGATCATACCTCTCGGAGAAGGGGCCGGATATGCCGGAGGGATAACTTCCGCAGCTATCGATGGAATAAGAGGAGCTGAGGTGATCATAAAAAGATTCTCATCAATATAGTTTTCATGGGAGGGGAAAATGAGTTTATTTGATTTTATGGATGTGCTTGGCGGTATGAATACAGATTCATACGGTTATAAGACTTTTAAAAATGTCAATCATTGGAATAATGAGGACATGCTCAGATTATTGTCAGAGGTAAAAACCCCATACGATCCGCCCAAGATGGGCTGGATCAGGGCGTTCGGCAAAGAACGTCAGGTGGTGGTATACAGTAAGCCCAATAAGACTAATTATATATATGTGGATGCAAATCCCCGGAAAATAATCGTCAGCATGGCTCCGAAACCGGGACAGATCGGTGGTCCGACAGAACATGTCGATCCTGCGGATGTTACCGCTAAAAACGGTAATACGATAGGAGCTACCTTAAGTACCATGGAACCTGTTGAACAGATCATTTTTGCGGTGGAAAAGCTGCTTGAAAATAACGAGGAAGTAAAAAGATATATTTAGGTACATTATTTGACAGTTTAGACTCTTCGATTTATATTAAAATGGTATGTTTAAGGGATTTTTCGGGCATTTTTGAACGAGAAAATATATTAACGGTTTATTGAAAAATGAGTAATTTAAGAGAGAATTTTAAAAATAAAAAAAGGATCGTCGTTAAGATCGGATCTTCATCCATAAATCACCCCGAAAGCGGCGGTATGGACTTTTCCAGAATAGAACTTCTGGTAAGACAGCTCTGTGATATCCATAATTCCGGTAAGGATGTTGTCCTTGTATCATCGGGAGCGATTGCCGCAGGTAAGTATGCGATAGGATACGGAATGGACAGATCCATCAACCGTCATGAGCTTACTCTTCCACAGAAGCAGGCATGTGCGGCCATCGGTCAGGGAAGGCTCATGAATATTTATGAGAAGTTTTTTACCGAGTATAATTCGCTTCCTGCCCAGGTCCTTATGACCAAGGATACCGTGTTAAACGATACCAACAGGGTTAACGCAACCAATACATTCAAAGCACTTCTTGATATGGGCGTCATCCCCATCGTTAATGAAAATGACACTATCGCAACTCACGAGATCGAGATCGGAGATAACGATACTCTTTCCGCTATGGTAGCTTCCATGGTTGAAGCAGATCTCCTTATCCTTCTTTCCGATATAGAAGGACTTTATACCGATGATCCCAATAAGAACCCCGATGCAAAGTTCATTGCGGAGGTTCCCAAGATCACCGATGAATATCTTGAGATGGGAAAAGGTTCTACAGGATCCGGAATGGGAACCGGCGGTATGAGTACCAAGCTGAATGCAGCAAGGATCGCAACCAAGTCCGGAGCCGATATGGTCATTTGTTCCAGCAAGGATCTTACCATTCTTTCAAGGGTCATTGCGGGTGAAGAGGTCGGTACAGCCTTTGCCAGCGCTAAAGACGGCTCGTTTGACCTTCCTTCTTTTGTAAGGGATATACTTAAATAATTAATGGCCGCAAGGCTTAAGAGGATATATGGCTGATAACAGAAAACCCGAAATTACCAAAAAACAGATCAGAGCAGAGATTCTTGCTAAGCGTGATGCACTCGGTGAAAACCAGGCTAAAGCTGCCGCTGAGAGCGTATATAATCAAGTGATCTCAGATCCTCTGTTCATAAAAGCCAAGAGAGTACTGGGATTCATGCCATTTGGAAGTGAAATTGACATCAAACCCATTCTTGAATATGCTCTTGCAAATGAAAAGGAAGTCTTTGTTCCACGCATTACCACTAACGGCTTCCATAAAGAGATGGAATTCAGAAAGGTTAAGGATGTGGATCCCGTTCATTATTCTTTCGGAAAATACAAGATCCTGGAAACTTCCGAAGAATGTGAACCTTTCGAATATAACGAAGCTGAAGCAATGATGCTTCCAGCACGTGACCTTGTACTTCTTCCCGGTGTCGCATTCGACAAATACAACAAGAGAGTGGGATACGGCGGAGGATACTATGACAGATTCTTGGAAGATAAACTTACGCTCCGCATTCATTCCATCGCAGTTTGTCATGCGTGCCAGATCGTAGATTACGACATCCCCGAAGACGAAGGGGATGTAAGACCTTTTAAAGTGGTTTGTTCTTAAAAGGAGATCCATATGACAGATCTTAAAACATTAGGTGAAAATGCCGTAAAGGCAAAATATAAAGCCGCTCTTATTTCAACGGATAAGAAAAACGAAGTACTGGTTAAGTGCGCCAAAGCACTTCAGGACAATGCGGAAGAGATCATTAAAGCAAATGAGATCGACCTGAAGAATGCCGTTCAAAACGGAATGTCCGAAGCTATGCAGGACAGACTTCGCCTTACCGTCCAGCGTATCGACGGTATTGCGGAAGGTCTGCACCAGGTTGCCGATCTGCCCGATCCTGTGGGTGAGATCATGGAAGAGTTTGACCGCCCCAACGGAATGCATATCACAAAAGTACGTGTACCCATGGGAGTTATCGGGATCATCTATGAGTCCCGTCCCAATGTTACACCCGATGCCTTTTCACTTACCTTTAAAGCCGGAAGTGCCTGCATACTCAAGGGCGGAAGTGACTGCATAGAATCGAATAAAGCGATAGTTAAAGTACTCAGATCGGTTCTGGAATCCGAAGGACTTGATCCCGATATACTTCAGCTTATCGAATCAACCGACAGAAGCGTAACCACCGAATTCATGAAGATGAAAGAATATATCGATGTTCTTATTCCCAGAGGAGGTGCGGGACTTATACGTGCGGTTGTCGAGAATTCCATGATCCCTGTCATTGAGACCGGAACCGGTAACTGCCATGTCTATATTGATAAGGATGCAGACCTCGAAATGGCCGTTAACATTCTTTTCAATGCAAAGACCCAGCGTATATCCGTATGTAATGCATGCGAAAGCCTTGTTGTACATTCTGCTGTTAAAGACAAGGTTCTTCCGCTTATATATGAAAAGCTTTCCGAGAAGAATGTTGAACTCAGATGTGATGAACCTTCTTATGAAGTGTTGGGTGATAAAGCCGTTCATGCTACCGAGGAAGATTTCGGCAGGGAATATCTTGATTACATCCTTTCCGTTAAGACGGTAGATTCGGTAGAGGAAGCCATCGATCATATCAATAAATACAGCACCCACCATTCCGAATGCATTGTTACGGAAAATAAAGAAGCGGCTGAAATGTTCCAGGAAAGAGTTGATGCTGCGTGTGTTTATGTAAATGTATCAACCAGATTTACCGACGGTTTCGAGTTCGGCTTCGGTGCGGAGATCGGTATTTCCACTCAGAAGCTTCAGGCAAGAGGTCCCATGGGACTTAAGGAGATCACATCGTATAAATACAGGATCACCGGAAACGGTCAGGTCAGAGGATAGTTAGGAGAGTAATAAAAATGCAGAAGATCAGGACAAGATATGCACCTTCACCCACGGGAAAGATGCATGTAGGCAATTTAAGAACAGCTCTTTACGAGTTTCTTGTAGCTAAGCATGAGAACGGTGATTTCATGCTCAGAATAGAGGATACCGATCAGGAGAGATTTGTTGAAGGAGCCATCGACATCATAAACAGAACTCTTGAAAAGACCGGACTTTATCATGATGAGGGACCCGACAAGGATGGCGGAGTAGGCCCTTACGTTCAGTCAGAGCGTGTTAAGACCGGTATCTACATGAAGTATGCCAAGGAGCTTATCGAGAAAGGAGAGGCATATTATTGCTTCTGTGACAAGGAGAGACTTGCATCCCTTAAGACTGCGGTATCGGAGGACGGAAAGACGATCACCGTTTATGATAAGCATTGTCTCGGCCTTTCCAAAGAAGAGGTTGAGAAGAATCTCGCAGAAGGGAAGCCTTTTGTCATCAGACAGAATATACCCAATGAGGGAACCACAACATTTAAGGATGAGCTTTACGGAGATATCACAGTCGAGAATTCTGAGCTTGATGATATGATCCTTATCAAGTCCGACGGATATCCCACATATAATTTTGCAAATGTTGTTGATGATCACACCATGAACATCACACATGTCGTAAGAGGTAACGAGTATATTTCTTCCTCACCCAAGTATCAGAGACTTTATGATGCGTTCGGATGGGAGAGCCCTGTATACATCCACCTTCCTCTTATCACCGATGAGAATCATAAGAAGCTTTCCAAGAGAAGCGGACACTCATCATTCGAAGATCTTATCGATCAGGGATTCATTTCCGAGGCGATAGTTAATTACATCGCACTTCTCGGATGGTCACCCGAGGATAACAGAGAGATCTTCAGCCTCGATGAACTTATTAAAGAGTTCGATTATCACAGGATCAGCAAATCCCCCGCGGTATTCGATATCCAGAAGCTTAAATGGATGAACGGTGAGTATCTCAAAGCAATGGATGATGAGAAGTTCTTTGAGATGGCTAAGCCATATCTCGATAAAGCACTTCCCGCAGGTATCGATGCAAAGAAGGTGGCTTCCAAGGTTAAGACCCGTATCGAGATCTTCCCCGATATTGCGGAGCAGGTTGATTTCTTAACTGCTGTTCCCGAGTATTCAAACGAGCTTTATGCCAACAAGAAGAATAAGATTGATGAGGCCGGATCAAAGGCAGTTCTTATGGACATTCTTCCTATTCTTGAAGCGCAGGAAGATTATTCCAATGATGCACTTTATGCAGCACTTTTA
>JAEEGI010002360.1_pt1 | contig 46511 bp, 35 predicted proteins | sample 8958751 | NCBI WGS metagenome assembly JAEEGI01 (sample SAMN16246545, study PRJNA631951) | gut metagenome | biome: gut microbiome; feature: rumen; material: KS-attached | host: Bos | place: Iran: Karaj | collected 2018-10
CGGGAAACCGCGATTTTTGCGCGAGCTTTGCGTTTTTTGCTGCAAAAACAGTATAAAACGCAAAATTAACGGGCAAAAACGGCGCGGTCCCGCGCCGAGCAAACGCTCGACGGCGATGGAAAAACTCGTGAAACGAGTTTTTTTACATCGCCCTTATTTAGTTTTCGTTAAATTTCCGGATACCGTCCGGAGATCAGTCCTCGAAAGACTCTGCGTATTCGGTCCCGGCGAAGAGGTTCAGGTAATCCCGCACCGCCTTCCGCTTCTTTCCTTCGGATTCGTCGCCGCGGAGTATGTCCGCGATCCTTACGCACTCCTTCGCCTTTGCAATGTTGTCCGACGGCGTCTCGGAGCCGCCGATGACGAACTCAAGCTCATTGTATTCGTCGTCGCCGACATTCTGATAGCGGACGGTGAGGGTGCCGAGTTCGGTCGACCCGGATCCCGCGGCGCTCCCGTACTTCAGCGGCTTGACGTTTTCAAGCTCGGAAAAGAAGAGTTCGTAGCAGGCGACGCAGTATGCCCCCGAGCCGAAGGGCTCGGCGACGGTCTTGTCGTCGCGGAACTGCTCGTGGGTCAGCCGCCTGTTTTCAAACCCGATGAGACGGTAGCCTTTTACGGCGGAGGGATTGAATTCCACCTGCGCCTTCACGTTCTTCGCCACCGGGAAGACGAGCGAGCTGTATTTCCTGTGCAGGATCTCCTTGACGTCGGCGATGTTGTTCACGACGAAGTAGTTGCCGTTTCCGTTTTTCGCCAGCGCCTCCAGCTTGTCGTCGCGAAGATTGTACAGACCGGTCCCGATGCAGGACAGATAGGCGCCGGTCTCCCGCTTCTCCTCTATGAGTTTGATGAGCCCGCCTTTTTCGGTTATACCGAAATTCAGGTCGCCGTCGGTCACGAGGATCACGCGGTTGATCCCGTCTTCAATGAAATTCTCCTCCACGATCGAGTAGGCCGTCTCGATCCCCTTCGAGCCGTTCGTGCAGCCCTCGATGTACATCTCGCGGAGCTTGTCAAGCACGTGATCGATGCCGTGTTTTCTGTCCACCTTCATTCCGTTGATGAAGGTATGATCGGTCGTGGAATAGGTGACGACGCTGAAGACGTCGTTCTCGCCGAGGCTCGCGAAGACGGTCGCGAGCGTCGCGCGGATCTGAAGTGTCTTTGAGCTCATGCTGCCCGAGGTGTCGATCAGAAGAACGATGTTTTTCCTTGCCGGAATGGCGTCTTTCGCTTTGATCCCCAGGAAAAGGAAGCCTTTGTCTCCATCCCTCGTCATTTCTTTCGTGACCTCAAAAAGATCATCCTTCGCCTCGCAAAGGTCGTAGGGAATGAAGTTGAGAAGCTCCTCGGTGCGGATCGAGTCATGCGCGATGCGGGATCTTTCGCGGAAGTTGCCGAGCATTATCGCCGCCGACGCGGTGTTGAAGGTCGTCCGGAAGGTGGAGGTGGGAGAGGTCGCGGTGCTCTGAGGGCCGACCTCCTCGATATGCTCGTATTCGTCGGAACGCAGGTCCTCGATGTCCGCTTCGATGGGCATCGCCATCGACATCATGTTCAGGGCTCCGCCGGTTGGCGCCGGCATGCTGTATGCTTTCATGAAAACCGCGTCTTCCACCGGTTCGACCGTCATCTGCGCCTCAGGGGCGGAGAACTTCGCGTTTGACATGACCGCCCGCTTTCTGACGCCGAACACCACGTCGCTCCTTTCATACCTGCGCCTGAAAGTAAGTCCGGCGATCCTTTCCGCCTGCTTACGGGTATAGCCCAGCGACACATAGTAGGCGATCTCTTTTTCGTTCTCGGTTATTCTGTCTGTCATTTTTCTCTCTCCTTCTCTCTGAATGATTCGGATTTCTCTCAACTGTCCCGGCTGAGCGTCAGGCAGGGGCGCCCGCCGGTTTGCTTCTGCGTTAACAGTATATCACAAAAGACTGCCCGAGTGGTCGCTTTTCAGGCGACATTTGCCGGGCAGTCCCGCTTTTTTTCGGCGGTTTTCGAGTCTTTTTCAGTTCAGTTCGACGTCGATATATACCGGGAAGTGATCCGACAGGGTGTAGTAGAAGTCGGGCAGGATGTGTCCGAAGGTCAGCACCTTCGAGGTCCCGAGCCCGCGGACGAGCATGTGGTCGATGCCGTTGGCGGTGTATGTACCGCTTGAAAGCGTCAGCGAGAAACCCGAAGGCGAGCAGGAGTGGTAGCCTCGTTTGTCGTCGGTCGACACCGTCGCGATCTTCTGGCAGTTGAGGAATCCGCCGTCGGTGAGAACGGCGAAGGCCTTCGAGGTCGTCTGGGTGTTCAGGTCGCCCTGTATGAAGACGGGGCATCCGTAGGTCTCCTCAAGCTCCTTCGTCAGCGCGACGATCTCTGCCGCCTGCCGCTCGCGGCTGGCGTTGCTGCCTTCCTGGGCGGATTCGCTCTTCCACCAGAGATGCGTTGAGAGCGAGATGAAGTGCTTCCCGGTCGCGTTATGCCTGAAATATCCCCAGGTGTAGCCCTTCGAGCTCGCGTCGGAGGCGTATCCGAAGACGTGATGTCCGTATTTTTCAAGCGTCACCGTCTCGGGGTTGTAGATCAGGGCGGTGAAATCGGCGACCGGATCGTTGATCGCAAGAGAGGAGTATTTCACCCCGAACTTTTCCATGTTGTAGAGGATTGACGACAGCATCTTCGCCGTCATCTCCTGGGTGTTGATCACGTCGGGCATGTAGGCGGTGTAGACTCTTGCGAATCCGACCGATCTGACCTCGGCCGAGCAGTTCTCGCCGATGGCGATCCAGGCCTCTTTGTTATTGTCGCAGTTCCATACGTTGTTCGTCATGAGGCGCAGGTTCGATCCCGGCGTCCTTTCACTGATCCGTATTCCCATCGATTCTCCTTTCAGCGCCGTCCCCTCGGGGATGTCGGCGCCCCTGTCAAAATAGTCGCCAAGCAGCTTTACGCAGGCGGCCTTCACCGCCCAGGAATTGTTTCCGCTTATATAGATGTTTCCGCCTTCGACCTTCAGCGACCACTCGCTGCCGGTGACGGCGGCGGCGAGCTCTTTTCCTCTTTCGTTGACCGAGCCGACGTAGATCGCGCGGCCCGAGCCGTCGTCGGTCTTTACCACCTCCGGAATGCGTCCGGTGCTCTCGCCCGTCCCCGCCGCGAGCCAGGCGCCGGCGTCGGCGGCGCCCTCGTCCTTCTGCTTCGAGACGATTATCCTGTATCCGTCAAGCGGGTTTCCGGCGACCTTCGCCGACTGTCCGGGATAGACGTACCGCTTGACGATCGGCTCGTCAAGCCCGACAAAGAGGACTCTGTCCGACTTTGTCATCTGCTTCACGATACCCGAAAAGGCGTCCAGCGCCTCAAGCGTCGCCTGTTCGGTGTGGCCGGTCACCACGAGCTTCTTTCCCACAAAACCCACGAACCAGTCCCTCGCGAGAAGATCCGCCAGGACCTCAGCCGTCTCGGGGCGGTTTGTCGGACCGATCAGGATCTCGGGCTGTTCGGGATCCGGCTGCGTGCCGGGATAGAGAAAATCGTCGGTGTAGGAGAGCTTTCCTTCGCCGAGTTCTTTCAGAGCCTTGAAAACCTCGGTTATCCTGTCGACGGCCGCCTCGGAGGCGTCGGCCGTCCTGACGAAGGAAAAGAGAAACTCTCCGTTTTCAAACAATACGTGCTCGGACGGTTCGCCGTGCGCTTCCTCAGGAGAGGAGGATACGGTGGCATCCGACGTCGACACCTCGGTTTTGCCGCCTCCGCACCCCGAAAGCAGGGAGGAGAGCAGCAGAAGAAGCGCGAGTACCGCGGCCGGAAGCATTTTTGACATTATGTTTTTCATTATTCGCGGTATAAGCGTGTTACATCGGGGCTGAAGTCGGTCGGCGCGGGCGTCATATGATCGAAACCGAGGGATCGTCGACGATCTCGTCAAGGCAGTATTTGCCCCTGACGGCGGGCTCGCGGCGGAACCACTTACCGCGGGTGAAGTCGGGGAAGGCGACCGGAGCGCCGCCCTGCGCGATCGACGCTTCGGAAAGCGGACCGATCGCCATCCAGGCGGCGGTGTCGTAGGCGTCGATCGGGGTATCCGTCCCGTTCTTCACCGCCTCGACGAAGGCGCGGCAGACGAGCCAGTCCATCCCTCCGTGGCCGCCTCTCGCCGTCATCTTTATATACTCGGCGTGGAGGGGGTGATCGTACTGTTCAAGCAGATCCTTCTCGTTCGGGACCTCGTTCCCGGGCATGCCCTCGAAATAAATGTACGCGTTCTTTGATGAGGTCTCTTCGATCATCCCCTTGGTTCCGCGGACGGTGAAGGCCCGGGTGTAGAAGGGGCGGGGAAGAGTGGTGTCGAGCGTCAGCCGCACCGTTTCGCCGCCTGCGCAGGTGAGGATCGTGTCGACGATATCGCCCTGCTTTATCCGGGCGTGCTTGTAGACATAGTCGTCCTCGGGGACCTTTTCGGCGATGTATCTCTCAAGCCCTCTCGCCTTCGAGGCGAAGGAGGAGAGGGTGAGGATCCGGTTGCCCCGGTTGATGCCGAGGATCTTCGAGATCGGTCCGAACTCGTGGGTCGGATACTGCTCGCAGTTGCGGTAAACGTATTCGGTGACGCGGTAGTGATCGTCGATGTGGCCCTCGGTGTTGCGGTGGAGCAGGTCCTCGGCGGGGAGGTAGTGATGGTATCCGCCCGAGCAGTGGACTATCTCGCCGAAGAGCCCCTCCTTCACCATCCTGAGCGCGGCCATCTCGCGGCGGCCGTAGCAACAGTTCTCAAGCATCATGAGCGGCGCGCAGCTCGCCTCGGAGGCAGCCACGAGATCGTAGCATTCGGATATGTCGTAGGCGGTGCCGACCTCGACCGCGGTGTATTTTCCGGCGCGGAGAGAGTCGAGCGAGCATATGATGTGGCTGTTCCAGCCGGTCATCACGGCGACGGCGTCGAGGTCTTTGTCCTCGAGCATCTCGCGGTAGTCGGCCGTCGCCCTGGGCAGCGGCTTCCCCATCTCCTCAAGAGCTTTCAGGCTCCTCGCGACCTTGGTGTCGACGAGATCGCAGATCCAGGTGATCTCAACGTCCTTCATCTCGGCAAAGCACTTCTTCAGCATGCCGTGGCCTCTCCGTCCGAGACCGATTATCCCCAGCGTTATCCTGTCTTTCATTTCTTCCTTCCGACCTTTCAGTATCTTCCCGCGGCTTTGGGGGTCCCGCCTCCGGCGGGCAGTCATTATTATACCACAACACGCCTGAGTTGTAAATCGGTTATTCCGCCGACCGGGCAAAATCTGATTTGTTGACCCGGGATTCATTGAAATACGGAGCGGAAAATGGTATAATATTATTAGAAGGGCAACAATAACATGGAAGAGTTTTTGGAACTGATACTGACAATTCTTCTCACTCCTTTTGAATCAAAAGAGAAAGAGATTATATCTGGCATTAATCACATAAGACATAAACCGTTAAGAGTTTTCGTTAAGATATTAATTCCGTTGACATTTTTAGTTGTCGTGTTCGGATTGTGTTGCTTATTCAATTATTTGATTAGAGGATATTGGATTTGATCTAATTGTTCATCAAAACGTAAAACACTGTAATACAGATGAAACCACACATATTCCGGTTTGACGAGGAGAAACGGTTATGAAAAACGGGAAAAAACCTGATCCGGACGTGATCCGTCCGATCGCCGGATACGAAAAAGAAATATATGTTAAACCGACGGTCAGAAATCCGAATATCATCGTCGGGGACTTTACGTATATCGCCGATTCGGAGTTTGAAAGCCATGTTACGCACCATTATGAGTGGATCGGAGATAGGCTCGTTATCGGCAGATTCTGCCAGATCGCGGCAGGCGTCGAGTTTGTGATGAACGGCGCCAACCACCAGATGAACGCGGTAACGACTTTCCCATTCTACACGCTTGAAGGCTGGGATATGGAGCCGCCCGCAAAAGCCGATCTCCCCCTGAAGGGCGATACCGTCATCGAAAACGACGTTTGGATCGGGCAGAACGCGGTCATCCTCCCCGGTGTTCATATCGGCGACGGCGCGATCATCGGCGCGAACAGCGTCGTTGGCAGCGACATCGATCCATATACAGTCGTTGTCGGGAATCCGGCAAGACCTCTGAGAAAACGCTTCGACGATGAACTGATCGGCCTGCTGCTGAAATTCAGATGGTGGGACAAAGAGATCGACGAGATCGACGCTCTTATCCCGATCCTGACCTGCGGCGATCTGGAATATGTCAGAAATGAACTCAAAAAAAGAATATGATACGGATTCAGCCGCGAATGCGTCTGTAACCCGATGGAATAAACAGCCCGGTAAACCGGGATTTGCGGAGGAGAATTAAGTTTTGAAAAAGATTGTATCATTAATTCTGATAGTTATTTGCATAGTCGGCTTAACCGCATGTTCCAAGAATAAAACGATAACTGATATCGCTTCTTTTGACAGCCCTGACGGTCAATATATCCTGGTTTTTCAACAGGTTGGCGAACCTTTTTCATTTGGTCCTGCTGATGTGCGTTTGACATTAAAAGAAAAAAGCGGCACGGTAGTTGACAGTATCGATGAAAAAGTTTTCAATGACGGTGCGAATGCTTTTAAGGATAATATAAAAGATGTTGATTGGACATACGACAGTGTTATTGTTACGCTGTATTCGACAGAGTCGCCCGATAAAACAGTTGTTTTACGATATAACATTGATTGAGGTTAGCGCTTAAGACGTTCGAGTAACTGTTTTAATCCCGATAAATTCCGGTTTGACGAGGAGAAACGGTTATGAAAAACGGAAAAAAACCTGATCCGGACGTGATCCGCCCGATCGCCGGATACGATCGACCATGAAGCAGATTATCACGGTACAGCATACGCAGTCCGTTCATCACACAAACGGAATGGTGGGTTCCTGGACGGATTGGGAACTGACCGAGCTTGGAAAGACTCAGGCGGATCAAATCGGGAAGAAACTGAAAGAAGAGCTTGCGGGTAAGAAAACGGTAATCTATTCATCGGATCTGAAGCGCGCAAAGCAGACGGCGGAAGAGATCGCAAAACATCTGGGGATCAGGCCGGTCCTCAGAGAAGAATTACGGGAGAGAAATCTCGGAAGGTGCTGCGGGAAATCTGTGCAGTGGCTTCGGGGAAACATTGAATGCGAGGAGAAAACGGTCGACGACAGGATGTTTTCGGACGGGGAGAGCAGACGCGACGCCTGGAACCGACTTTTGCCGTTTTTTGAGGAAGTGATGGAAGGTGACGATGAGACGGTTATCATCGTCTCACACGGCGATCTTTTAAGTCTCTGGAACGCCATGTTCCTGGGCCTGCCAGCAGAATCTTCCTGCCGTGCGGAAATACACGGACAGGCCGGAGGAGTCTCCCACATGTTCGTCGGCGACGACGGAAAGCGCCTCGTAAGGTGTATCGGAGATATGTCATATATGCTGTAGGTGAAATATTTCGATCGGATCAACAAACAGGGATTTGCAGTGATGATTATAAATTAGCCGGTGTGAATGATGAAACTCTTATTAGAACTGTTTTTGACTTTTTCAAAGATCGGGCTGTTTACTTTCGGCGGCGGATACGCCATGATCCCGCTCATCGAAAATGCCACTGTCACGAAGAAGGAGTGGATCACCCACGAAGAAATGATGGATATCACGGTGATAGCCGAATCGACCCCCGGTCCGATCGCGATCAACTGCGCCACATACGTCGGGCTCAAGAAAAAGGGCATTTTGGGGGCGGTCGCGGCGACGCTCGGCGTGATACTTCCTTCGTTTCTCATCATTCTTCTCATCTCTTTCTTCCTTGACCGCTTTCTTGAGATCAAATGGGTAGCCAGCGCATTCAAAGGGATCAAGATCTCGGTGGGCATACTGATCCTCGACGCGGCGGTGAAGATGATCAAGAAAATGAAGAAGAGGCCTCTTCCGATCATTATTCTCTCGGTTGCCTTTATCGCAATGATGATCATAAACATCTTCGCTCTGCGGATCTCCACGATAGTTCTGATGCTGGCTGCCGCGATCGCCGGTCTTTCAGTTTATCTGATCAGGCGTCGCTGTCGAAGGGAAGCGTCGGAATGATCCTCCTTGAATTGCTCCTCGGGTTTCTTAAGATCGGCTGTTTCTCCTTCGGCGGAGCGTACGGAGCGATCCCGCTTATCCGCGAGACCGTGCTCTCATACGGCTGGATCGAAGAAGAAAAGCTCTCGTATATGATCGCCGTCAGCGAAAGCACGCCCGGACCTATCATGGTAAATCTGGCGACCTACATCGGAAGCACGAAGGCCGGCGTTCCCGGCGCGATCATCGCGACAGTCGCAGTTATTCTCCCGGCTTTTCTGATCGTGATCGTTTTGACGCTTCTTCTCAAGAAATTGATCAAAAACGGCGTGTTTCAGTCGATGCTCGGAGCTTTGAAGGCGAGCGTCATCGGCATAGTCCTGGCCACCGGAGTTTATATGATAATCAAAAACTGCATAAGCGGATTTTCGGATATTTCCGCGGATTATCCCGCGATAATCATGACCGCCGCTCTGGGCACGGCGTATTTTGTATCGAGAAAGATCATAAAAAACGGAATATCTCCGATAATTTTGATATGCATTGCCGGTATCGCGGGAGTATTTGTGTATGGATGGTAAAAACGGGCTTTTCGGAGATTACAGACAATGACGGTACATGAGTTCGGGATCGGCAACCGGGAGACGGTCATATTCCTCCACGGCGGAGGTCTTTCCTGGTGGAATTATCGAAGAGAAGCAGAGATGCTTCAGTCGGAATATCATGTCGTTCTGCCCGTCCTCGACGGGCACGCGGACAGCGACAGGCCGTTTACATCAATCGAAAACAACGCCGCCGAGATTATCGGTTTCATCGACAGGTATTGTAACGGAAAAGTCATGCTGATCGGCGGGGTGTCGCTTGGCGCTCAGATCCTGCTTGAAATACTGTCGCAGAGAAAAGATATCTGCCGTTACGCGATCGCGGAAAGCGCTGCCGTTATACCGTCAAAACTGACGAACGCGCTGATCGCTCCAGCCTTCGGAATGAGTTACCGACTGATCAAAAACAGACGGTTTGCCCGACTGCAGTTCAACTCTCTGCACATTGATGAAAGTCTGTTCGATGATTATTACCGCGACACCTGTAAAATCGGAAAACCGGATATGATAGCTTTCCTGAAGGCAAACACGTCGTATTCGCTGAAAGAGTCGATAAAAGAATCGACAGCAAAACTGTTCGTGCTCGCCGGAGAAAAAGAAACCAAAACGGTATTAAGATCAGTGGCTGAATTAACGAAACGCATTCCCGAATGCACGGAACGCATTCTTCCCGGGCTTTATCACGGAGAGTTTTCGCTGAATCATCCCGAAGACTATGTTGATTATGTAAAAAAAATAACAAGCGTCTGACAAATACCGCTTCGCCGGGGTGATTTGACATCGTCTCGGAGGGATTATACTGAAATAAAATGCGTGTACCAGCAAAATGTTTCAGTAAAACAGCCGTGGCGGAGACTTCCGCGGAGGTGCGCAACTATGCCGAAATACAGCGAGCAGGAGCTGCAATACTCATCGGAGCTCGGTGAGGAGATCCGCAGGGAAGAGCAGGCATCCGATGACGATCGGTTGTACAAAGGCGGGGCACGGTGCCGTCCGGATCGATCTTGCAGTTGTCAAAGTCCCTTTTAAGAGAGAGAAAGAAATAAAAGGAGTGGTCTTATGCCGGATTGGCTGAAGAGTGTTTTATTTCACATTCTCCCGGCCGTGCAGGACATTGTGCTCGTTGTGCTGCTTGCCCGCGGGATCGCGCTGTACAAACTGAGAAAAGTAAAACGGGATTTCCGGCAGGTTTCGTTAAGGCCTGTCCTTTTGTGGACCGGCTCGGTTTGCGGAGGTTCATTCTGTATTCTGGTTACGGTCCTTGGATTTATCGGCCCTCCTTCAACCGTCCCGTGGCCGGTATTTGAGGCGATTGCGGTTCTTTCTTTTGTTCTCATTCTTGCTTACTGTAACGAGACGGTCGTTTATAATGAGGAGTCCTTTACCGTAAAAAATCTGTTTGGCATAAAGCGGACCTTTTCGTACGGGGACATTTCCGGCATCAGCAAAAAAGGATCTGACACGGTCCTGCGCTGCGGACGGAGCAGGGTCAGGCTTGACCAAATGGCATTAAACGTCCAAAAGTTCATACAATTTGCAGATTCATGCTACTTTCGGATGTTTAAACGACACATTCCCGAGATTGTTGCAAACGCAAAGGATCCGATGAGGGGAAATCTGGATACCCCCTGGTTGTACCTCTTTTTGTATATCTTTTGTTTTGCCGGAGGTCTGCTGTGTATTATTCTGCCCGCATACTGTCTGAGACCCGCTGAGGAGAACCTCCCTTCCGACGCGTTCGAGATACGCACATCATTCGTGTCCAGCGAGCGCGTTAAGAAGAACAGAGGTACTCTGGTGCTGAATGCGGCCGGATTCGAAAAACCTTTTGAACTTTCATGGTTATCCGGTTTTGATGTTCCCGTACCCGATCCTGACAGCCTATGCGGCGGAACAGAGTTTCTGGTTTCAGTTCGGGAAGGGGAAACGGTTTACCGGATCAAGGCGATCTCTGCCGCGGATCACAGCTCTTTGCTCAGTGCATACGACTGCAATACTGCTTATCGGAACTCGCAGATCGCGGCGTGCATTTTTATGATCGTGTTCGGGGTCTTCGAGGTCGGGATCGCAGTGTTCGGGATTCTGGTCGGAAGATATCCGGAACGGTTTCCGGAACCGTTTCGAAATCTTTTTTACAAACCGAGATCCTGGACATACTCAGGTTTGCAAAAAGGCAAAAGTCACAGAAACACATAACGGTTATTTTTGTCCTTTACGGTGACACCATATCAAGGCTGACAAGGGCTTCAAACAAACCAGCATCGTACAAATCATATAATCGCTTGCTTGAAGACCGACAACTGCCTGTTCAGTGAGGAGAAACCCGTGGTTAAGAAGACGATATATTGCATAACGGCGGCAGCCGTAATCCTTACGGTCCTCAGCTTTCTGCTGTATTATCTGAAAGGCTATGGCATCGCGTTCACGTTTGCCATTACCTTCGGAACGATATCCTATCATTTCCTGATGCGTCTCATCACGGGAAGGATCGTCGATTCTATCATGAAGAACAAAGCGGATCTCACGAAGAAATGGTACCGGTGCAGGAAATGGGAAAAGAGGATCTACGAGCGGCTCCGCGTAAAGCGCTGGGGAAAGATCATGCCGACCTTCCGGCCTGATTACTTTGATACCAAAAAGCACAGCTGGAGCGAGATCGCGCAGACAATGTGCCAGTCGGAAGTGGTCCATGAGATCATAGTCGTGCTGAGCTTTGTCCCGATCCTGTTTTCGATTTGGGCGGGAGTGCTGCCGGTCTTTCTGATCACCTCCGTCCTTTCCGCCGGCATGGATCTCATGTTGGTGATGCTCCAGAGGTACAACCGGTCCAGGGTGATGAACCTGATACGGAAACTGCCCGAGGAGGCGGATTCGCTTCAAAACAGATGATTTGAACAGAAGAAACCGATCAAATTCTTTAACAATTAATGACTCGATTGACAGTTCTTCAAATCCGGTTTATACCGGACCGAAGGGAAAGACCATGGATGTTACAGAACAGTTTTTGAATACTGTGGAAATCAGGAACCGGAAGATCATCGACGCCTTCCTCGCGGCATATTGAAAGCATCCGGGATTTGAAACGGAACGGCTTGACCCGCGTCCGCTTTCGTGCTAAAATAATGTCAGGTTCAAAAAAGTTTGGAAGCGAACTATAAATTCAAAAATTCTTTATATAAGGCGGATTTGACTCATGGCTTTTGAATTCGTTTTTCTGGGGACAGGCGCGGCCGGGAACTCTCCCAGGTTCGGGGAGGATCTGAAGGATCGGTTCGATCTGAACGTGCGCCGCAGATCCTGCTCTCTCATCGACGGAAGATACCTTATCGACTGCGGGACTCACTGCCTGGATTCGCTGCGTATCCGCGGCGACGATCTGTCGAAGATATCGCACATCATCGTCACTCATCTTCACGGGGATCATTTCTGCGGAGCGACGGTGCAGTCGATCGCGAAGGATCATCCCGTCACACTCTGGGTGCGGGAGGACGCTATTCTCCCCGAGTTTGAGAACGTTACCGTCGTTCGCATGAAACTGTTCGAACGCTACACGGTCGACGAAAGGCTCGCAGTGACCGGACTTTCGGCAAATCACGCCCAGAAGGTCTTCCCGCAGCATCTGCTGCTTGAGATCGACGGAAAAAAGATCTTTTACGGACTGGACGGCGCCTGGATGATCCTTGAGACCTTCTATCATCTGAGGGAGAGTCATCTGGATCTCTGCGTCCTTGACGGCACCGTCGGCGATTATGAAGGGGATTTCCGCATGGCGGAGCACAACAGCATCCCCATGGTCCGCCTTATGCTGCCCTCGCTCCGCACGGTGGGGATCGTCGACGATCACACCGTCCTCTATATAACGCATCTCGCGCCGTCACTGCACAAGCCATACGAGGAGACCGTTGAGATCTGCAAAAAAGACGGGATAGGAGTCGCGTACGACGGTCTCAGCCTGACTCTCTGACATTTGTACAGGGAGAAGGACAGTCGATCCGGCCAGGCAGTTACAATGTGTGGCGCTTTATGATCGACAGGAGATATCAGCAGAGAGGCTGGGACGAAGTCCCCGCGGTGCTTATATTATCAGACAAAGAGGTATATCATGGAACAGCTCAGGATGTATTTTGAAAAAGACAGCGTAAAGGACTGCCCGCTTCCCGAAGGGTTCTCCTTCGAGTATTTCCGCGGAAGCGCGGAGGAGATCGCCGACTGGGTGAAGATCTGCCGTCAGGGACTCATCGGGGAAAACGGCAGCGAGGATGACTTCAGGACGACCGAGGTCGAGATGCCGGGCGTCGTTCCCGAAAGAGACATCGTCTTCGCCGTCTCGGAAAAGGGCGAAAGAGCCGCTACCACCACCTTCTTCATCGATCCGGCGACCGGCGAGGGACTTCTTCACATGGTCTGCTGCCGCGAGGAGTTCCGCGGGCTGGGGATAGGGAACGCGATGGTGTCGCTCGGGCTTTCCGAGCTTCTGTCCCGCGGCGCGAAACGGGTGCGCCTGAAGACCGACGACTGGCGCATCCCCGCGATCAGGGCCTACGAGCGCTTCGGGTTCGTCCCGGATACCGAGGGCGAGGGAATGAAGGAAAGATGGGACGCGATCGCCGAAAAGATCGCGGCGATGAAGACCGAAAAATAACCCCCGGGAGGAAAAAATGGGACTTTACGACGAATTCAGATTCAGGCCGGCGGACTGGCTCCCGAACAGCGGGCTAGATCTTTGCGAGCTTGAAAGGATCAGAAACATTCCCCGCGACGAAATGGAATACACGAACGAAAACGGCTTCTCGGTGAAGGTCGTCATCGACCCCACCCTTCACATGGTGCAGGACATGTTCTACCGCATCCTGATGTCGGACATCGAGGACAGGCCATTTTCGATGATCTGCCCGAATCAGTGGCCGGGCGCATATTCGTCGGTGGCGAACATGCTGAACAAATTCAACGTTTCGGCCCGCAACGTGCAGGCTTTCGCCATGGACGAGTGGGCGGACGAAGAGGGAAATGTGGCTCCCCTCACATACGGGGCGGGCCTCGGATATTCCTTCATGAACCATTTTTATTACCGGATCCGCGAGGATCTGCGACCGCCTGTCAGCCACTGGCACACATTCAACAACGAAAACAAAGCAGACGGCGTCTACTCAGACATCATCGACGAGACTACTGGCGGCGGCGTCGACGTCATCTACACCGCCACCGGCTGGCCGGGACACACCGCCTTCATCGACCCGCGCTGCGCCGAGTTCGCCGCTCCGTCGCTGGATGAATTCCTGAAGCTGGGCTCGCGCATCGTCACCGAGACCCCGCTCACCGTCTGCGAAAACTCACTCTTCTCCCCGATGGGAGCCTCGGGAGACGTTTGGGCGGTTCCGCCGAAAGCGGCCACGATCGGTCCGCGGGACGTAATGCACGCGAAAGAGGTCGTCGAGCTGCACAACTTCGTCAACGCCGACGGCAGCTCCTGGCAGCGTATGATATCCCGCCTCGAGCTCTACGGGCCGGTAACCCCCGAGTGTCCGGCGTCGATCTACCGGCTGAAAAAAGGCACCTGCTATGTCTCCGAAGCGATCGCGAAGCCCTTCGGAAGCTGGCGGTGCGGCGCGCCCGATTCGGAACTCTGACATGACCGCGATAACGAACACGAAGATCATCCTCGAGGACGGGATAATCTGGGACGGACGCGTCCTCACCGACGGCGGAGTGATAACAGCAGCCGGGCGGGCCTGCGACGTCGATATCCCCGCGGGAGCCGACGTCATCGACGCTCACAGACTCTATACCGCCCCCGGACTCATCGACATACACGATCACGGCAGCGACGAAAAACTCTTTCATGAAGACCCCGACGGATGCTGCCGGCGGCTGCTTGAGCACGGCGTGACGCGCGTTCTGCCGACGCTCTACTGCGACATGACGGTCGGGACGATGATGAAAGCCGCCTCGACGCTGAAAGAGGCGTCAAAGTCGGGTTATTCGCGGATAATATCCGGACTCTACATGGAAGGGCCCTATATGGGCGGATTCGGCAGCAATCAGGACTCGATCCTCCACACCGGCGGGATCGATCCCGAGGAATACGAACCGCTCCTCGATGCGGTCGCCGGCTTTGCAAAGGTATGGGCGATCGATCCGGCTAGGCCGGGGATCGAAGGCTTCATGCGCGACGTGAAGGAGAAAGACCCCTCGGCGATATTCGCGATGGGCCACTCGCACGCCACCGCCGCCGACTGCCGCAGGGTGAGAAAATACGGCCTGCGTCTTCAGACGCACCACGGGGACTCGGGCAAGGCAAAGGGCCGCAACCAGGTCACCGTCGGCGCCGGGTGCGACGAATTCACCCTTTACGACCCCGACGTCTGGGCCGAGATCATATGCGACGAAAACGGCATACACCTCGACCCCGATCTTGTCAGGATGGTCCTGCGCACAAAGGGAGTCGAGCGCGTCATACTGATCAGCGACTCGATGCCCGACAGGTTCCATACGAAGAACAACGAGGCTGACGGGGTGCTTTACGGTCCCGACCTCAATTACGACCTGGAGGGGCATCTCGCGGGAAGCCGGCTGACGCTCGACGCCGCCTGCCGCAACGTCATGGCACACACCGGCTGCGGCATCTGCCAGGCGGTGCGAATGGCGAGTCTCAATCCCGCGCGTCTGCTCGGCATCGACGGCGAATGCGGAAGCATCGAGCCCGGGAAGCGCGCCGATCTCATCCTCACCGACGACGAAGTCTCGGTAAAGTCGGTCTTTTTCGGAGGAGAGAGAGTCTTCTGACCGCCCGGGGCGGACCTGTGCGACAATTATATCCAAAAATCATTACATCTTTTTCCGGAGGAAATACAGTTGAAGAAAACGCTTGTCAGAAAATACGCGAAGCTGATCGCGAAGGTCGGCGCGAACGTGAAAAAGGGCCAGCCGGTCCTCATCTACATCTCGGCAGATCAGCATGACTTCGCCGCGATGCTCGCCGAGGAATGCTACCGGCTCGGCGCGTCCTACGTCAGGATCGAGTGGTCATATCTGCCGGTATCGAAGCTCGCCTACCGCTGGCAGAGCCTCGCCCGGCTGTCGGAGGTCCCGGTGTGGCAGGAAGAGAAATACAAGCTCATGGCAGAAGAGTTCCCCTGCAGGATACACATCGTCTCAGACGATCCCGACGGACTGCGGGGAGTCGACGTCGACAAGATGCAGAAGGCGTCGAGGGCGGTGTCGAAGGTATTCAAGCCCTACAGGGACGCGATAGAGTCAAAGCACCAGTGGACGATCGCCGCCCTTCCGTCGGAGGCCTGGGCAAAGAAGGTCTTCCCGGAGCTTAAGAAGCAGCAGGCGGTCGAGGCCCTCTGGAAGGCCATCCTCGACGCGGTGTTCGTAAGAGACGACCCCGACTGCGACCCGGTGCTCGAATGGTACCGCCACAACGAGGACCTGAGGCAGCGCTGCGAGTGGCTCAACAAAAAGAAGTTTGAATATCTCACCTACAAAAGCTCGAACGGCACCGATTTCCGCTGCGATCTCATCCCCGAGGGAATCTGGTGCGGCGGCGGCGAGACCACGCAGAAGGGAATATACTTCAATCCCAACATGCCGACCGAGGAGATCTTCACCTCGCCGAAGGCCGGAGCCTGCGAGGGGACCCTCGTCTCCACGAAGCCACTGTCCTACCGGGGGAATCTTATAAACGGTTTCTCGATAAGATTTGAAAAAGGGCGCGCCGTCGAATGGCACGCCGAAGAGGGAGAGGAGCTTCTGGGGAACATCATAAAGACCGACGAAGGCTCGGCGATGCTGGGAGAGCTCGCGCTCATACCCTGCAGCAGCCCGATAAGCAGGAGCGGGATACTCTACTACGAGACCCTCTTCGACGAGAATGCCTCCTGCCACGTCGCCCTCGGAACCGGCTTCCCCGACTGCGTCGAGGGACACGGCGAGAGGACGCTTGAGGAATGCCGCGCGCTGGGCATAAACAACAGCCTCGTGCACGTCGATTTCATGATCGGCGCGCCCGACATGGAGATCACAGGCTGGAAGAAGGGAAGAGCCACCCCGGTATTCAGGAACGGCGAGTGGGCGTTCTGAAAATTGAAATTAGAGGCTGTTACGAAACCCGCGCACGAGTTTCGTAACAGCCTCTTTAATATTTGCGGCCCTTATCGGGAGTTACTCTTTGTAGGGCATCAGCCTTACAAACTTCCCGTCGCTGCCGAAGGTATATACCGATCTGCCCGAAAAGCCTGTAGCTCCGTCGGTGCTGCGGAAGACGACGCAGGGCTCGGCGACGTATTCGCCTTCCAGCACCCCGCGGATCACGTAGCTGAAGCTGACCGAGAACTGAGTCGGGACAGGCTCGCCGTTTTCGTCGGTATTCGCGGCGACGTAAAATCCGCCGGTTATTCTCCTTCCGGTGCAGGACAGATTGTATTTTTTCCTGTCTTTATCGGGGAAACAGGTGAAGAGAGCGCCTGTGGGGATAAAATCGTTTATCTGATAAAAGCCGCCTTCGCCGTCGGTCCACCCCGAAACGGTGACCGTCACCGTCAGATTGTAAGACTGACCGATCTTAAAGTCAACTTTTTTTTGGACCGTCAGTTTCCTGTTGCCCGCCTCCTTTTCTGCCTCCTCAAGACTTTGCGGATAGAAGACGCGGACTCCGGTTTCTCCGGTATACGACTTTACCGTAAGGCTCTCGAACTCTGTTTTCGAGAGTGTCACCGACTGCGACTGTCCCGCCCTCAGCGTAATTGTCTTTTCGGTCCCGTCGATCGTATAAACGATCTTCGCGGCTTCCGGCAGATCGGAGGGCAGGTAATAACGCAGATACGCCGAAAGACCGGGCAGCGCGAATTTCGATACTCCGCCTCTCAGGAGATACCTCACCATCTTTTCGGCGGTACCGCGGCTGGTCCTTGACGCCGACAGCAGCGCGAGACCGGTAAGTTCCGCAGTCTCGGTACCGTCTGAGCCCTGAACGAATACGGTTTCAGCGATGCCGTCCCCGTCCTCGTCAATGTAGGTCACGACCTTGGCAAGGATGCGGTTTGCGGAGCTGTTGTCGCCGCAGACGGCGTAGGCGAGCGCGAGGAAGAGCTTTCCTTCGGTCGGATACTCCTTCAGCTCTTTGGCAGCTTCATCGATCTTCCCGAGCACCGGCTCTCCGTAGGCCGCGAGGGCGGCGAGCGTCGCCGCGAATTCGGTCCTGTCGGGCTGTTCAAGTGAAAGAAGCGTTGTGCTGAGCGCGGAGGAAAAATCATAACCCGACAGTATCTCGGGACAGGAGGCGAGCAGCTCGGCCAGAAGCTTCACGCTTCCGTCCGAATATCTGAAAAGCGCGGGATACTGTTTTTTCCGGGCAGCGTCGTATCTGATATAGGCGCTGATGTCCGACGGGACGGTAAGATTCTGATCGGTGCCGTAGGTCTGTTTTTCGGCTTTTACCGATACGTATCTCGCCGCGATCGCGTCGAGCCGTTCGCCGCCCGCGCGGCGCAGAACGCCGATGATCTCGTCGTATATATCCGAGGGGTTCCTGTTGAAGAAGGAGACGGTGACGGGATAGGATGCGGGGTTGATATTCGCGAGTCCGGCGATATCGGTGACGGTCACGGCGTTGACGGTGGCCGCGTATTCGACTACGCGGACAGTCTTTTTCAGAGCGTCGCGCGCTTCGCCGCATTCGGCGTAAACGGTGACCGAGTATTCCCCGGCGGCAAGCTGCCCGAAATGCAGCCATGCGGCAACGCTGCCCTCGGAGGATGCGGACGTCTCGGAGAGAGTGACTCCGGCGGCGTTCTTTATTTCTCCGCGCCAGTAAACGGTTCCGACGGCTGCGGCGCCGAAGGCTCTTGCCGAGACGGTCACGTCGTCTCGCTCGAGATATTCGGGGAATATCCCGAGGCTCGCGAACATCTCCTGAGTGCAGATCACGGAGGACACCGCGCTCCCGACGTGCAGATCCTTTACTCCTTCAGTCGCTCCGGCGACTGCGAGGGCGGTTATCCGCCAGCGGGTGATATTGTCGGGGACCTGCATCGAAAGGGTGCCGTTCCCCTTTTCGTCGAGTGTTATTTCGATGAACAGGGGATTGTCGGAGAAATTCTCCCTGACGTAGGTACCGGTCGTCCCCGACGACGCGTCTAAAGATACGCCCTCAGACAAACCGCCTGCTTCAAGCATATCGGCCTCGGCTGCCGGATCGTAGCGCTTGACCGAAAGGCGCATCGGTCCGGGGTAGAAGGCCTGACTCGTCACATTCGGATCTAAATTCTTTCTGTTGACCGAGTATCTCAGAAAGCTGACGGGATCCTCCTTCTGATCTCCGGCGGCAAAGCAGGCTTCGTCGACCACGCTGAGCAGCACCCGCGCCAGGGCACCGTTTTTCGCCCTGACCGATATCACGGCGTTTTCCCCCGGAGAGTAGCTTTCTTTGTCGGTATCGATCTCCAGATCTATCGCCGCTTCTCTTTCAAAGTCGTAACCGATCTCGAATGAAGCAGTCTCGTACCTGTCGGATTTCCTACTGTAATACACTGCCGTGAGGCGCGCTCCCGATATCATTTCTTCGGTGAACTCAAAGGATACTTTGCCGTTTCTCCATCCCCACAGGGTTATTCCTTCGTGAGAGCACAGAAAGACCAGAGCCTCTACCGGGCTGTCCCCCCGTACAAGACGGACGGTGTATTTTTCTCCCGGCACCAGGATCGCGTAGGATTCTGAGAAACTCAGCCGCTCTGTCTGATATGATGATGACCCCGAAGACGATTCGGAGGGTTTGTTGCGTGAATACTGGAGGGATTTGGAGCCGGTGACGGTGTTTCCGTTCGAATCGTCGTAAAAGGTCCAGTAGACGGTGATGTAAGTCGTCGGGTCGTCGTCGCCGAGTTCGAGAGCCGGGATCAGAGCGCGTCCGTCGGTAAAGGTAACTTCCCCTTCCGCCGCGATCGCCTTCATTTGAACGCTCTGGGTTTCAGTCACGGTTTTTCCGGTGTAGGGATCGTACCGGGTGACGGTCGTCTGTTCATGCCAGATCTTTTCAACACTGTATTTTACAGGCCACGGATATTCCCCCGTGACCGGGGAAGTATTTTCGACCCAATTGAGAACACCGCTTTCTTCCATCTCTTCATAATCATTGGAAAAGAGAAAGAGTTCAACGGTGTTGAAAGGTCTCGGACCTCCGTCGCGGTTATACGACAAAAGCAGATAATCCGAGTAGTAAAAGACGACTTTTTCACTGATTTTCGTTTCCTTGATGTCAATTCCGGAGATCTCAGCGGTCACCGTGGCTATCCCGTTGTTCGCGTCGTTGAAGGGCGAGGGAGCGGGTATCGAAAAACGAGCTGTCCCGGTGCCGTCGGTGATCAGGGTCTGCGGGCCGTAAGTCCTTATGTCTTTGCTTCTGCCCAGCTGGCATTGAAGATCCAAAGCGATCCCGACGCCCGGAGTCCCGTCGAAGAAGCTTACGCTGACGCTTCCGGTGATATCCTCCCCTTTTTTGAAAAAGAGTTTATCGAAGGTCAGCTCCATACGGTAATCCGGATAGGGATCTTTTGAAACGGTGACAGATCTGGCGATGACCGTCTGCCCTTCCGGGTCCGAAAGAACCAGTGCGATCCTTCCGGTGCGCTTGTCGCCGATGTCGGCAAAGGCGGAGAAGGTTCCGTCGCCCGAAAGAGTTATCTCTCTCTTTCCGGCTTCACCTCCGACCGACAGGTACATTACACGCGCCGGCGCCGTACCGGCGAGCGGCGACGCGTATCCCCAGATATTGATCCGGTCTCCCGGGCGGTAAACCTGTCTGTCGGTATAAAGATATCCGACATAGTGTACCGTATCCGCGGATGTGTTCTGTCTTCCGAAAAACAGATAGTCTCCTGATCCTGAGATGATACTGATAATACAGTGAGTCCTGTCGGTGGAGAAGCTGAAAATGCCGTCGCTGTCCGTCTTTCCGACGATCTTTTGCGATCCGTCTCCCTCCGGGTCAACGTTCCACCCGCTGCCGAGCCGATCGTACGCCCTGCCGCTGACAAAGGCCCGGGGGACAGTTCTTCCGGTCTGCGAGTCGTTGACGGCGAGGCTGCAGTATCCGTCGTAGGAAACGAGCACCGCGCGGATACCCGTCACCTGGAAGAAGAAGCATATATCTCTTTCGTATTTTGTTCCGGAAACAAATATTTCCACACGCGCTTTACCGAAATAAACGCCTTCTTCAAGGGAATTTCCGAGATCGAGGCTGATCCTGCCGGTCTGACCCGAAGTCCCGCTGTCCTCCTCTTCGGCCGATATTTCGCAGATCTTTACCGTTTCGTATTTTCCGAAGGAATCGGGGAGGGTCGTTTCGCCGCAGATCGATTCGAGGGCGATGGCGGCGCGGTATGCGTCTTCGGTAGATTTGAATCTGAAGATCTCGGCGTCCGCCTTGGCGGGAATAACGCTGATCCCCTTCTGAAAGCTTATCTCGATCGAGGCGTCGTCTCCGGGAGAAAAGGTCTTCCAGTTCTGCGCGACGGGATCGAACAGGAAGCTGCCGGCGAGTTCCTTTGTGGCAGCCGTCCTGAAGGTCGCGCCCGAAACCTGGGAGAGTTTTCTTCCGCTGACGCTTTTTATGCCGTCGCCGACGCGGATCTCGTACTGTGTGTCCGGCTCAAGTTCCTTGTCGGGCAGAAACACCACAGCGGTCCCGCCGGATATGAGCTCCGTCTTGCCTTTTACTGACGGAACAAGCGAAATCTGTTTGCAGGCGCTGTCGTCAAGCGCTTCGGAAAATGATACCACTATAGCCGTATCGACCGGAACGCCGTCGGAATAAGCGGCGGGGAAGAAGGAGCGTATCATCAGCTGCGAATCGGTCTGAAAGGCGTAGGAGATCGCCGGATTTTCGGGATCGCCGAAGGCAACGCGGTATATCGCGCCTTCGTTGAGCTTTCCGGTCGCCGGAGCGATCCTGAATTCGCATGAAGCGAGTCTGGTCACGGAAAAATCGGTCTGCGGCGTGATCGACAGATTTGCGGCAAGCTCTTCCGGGGATATTTCGCCCGAGGTCTTTACGATAAACGCGGTATCGGTCGGGATGATCCTGCCTTTTGCCCCGTCGGCGGTGACCGTCACGCCGCGGAGAGCTTCGGGAAGGACCGAAAGACCGCGGGACACGTCGTATTCCGGCAGTTCGGGATCCGGACCGCTCCTTGACAAATATATGAAAATACCCAGCGGTACCGCGGCAAGAAGCAGGACGGCCGCCGCGGCGATCGCCGCGATGCGGAAGCCCCTCCCGCTTTTTTTGCGCGGAGCAGCAGCCGCGCCGCCTTCCGCCTCATCTATCCATCTGTCGTTCAACAGGCTCATCGCCGAGCGGAGACGCTCTCCGCCTCCGGTCGCGTCCGTCTTCTTTTTCACAGCTGCCACCCCTCTTTTTCAAGATGCTTTTTAAGCTTTTTTCGCGTCCTCTTCAGAACAGATTTTACGGCGTCTTCGGTCATTTTCATTCTCTTGGCGATCCCGGATATCTCTTCTTCGTTGAAATAACGCAGAACGAATACCCTGCGTGATCTTTTGTCGATGCTGCTCAGGAAGGCGTTTACCGCTTTCCCGAGCGAGTATTCTTCCGCCGGATCATCTTCCGGCGCTCCTGGCGCGGGAAGAACCTCGTCAAGCTCGCATACGACGTCGGGACGCTTTTTGGCCGACTCGGACCTGACTCTGCTTATCGCGAGATTTCTCACGATCCGCATGACGTAGGCGTGCAGGCTCAGCGGATACTCGGGAGGGATCGAATTCCAGACTTTGAGGAGCGCGTCATTCACTATCTCCTCGGCGGTCTCGCGGCTTCCGGTGATATTGCAGGCAAGCGAGAGCATTCCGTCGCCGTAGCGGAGCTCCGCCTGACGCAGGCCCTCCTCGTCGCGGCGGAAGAGCATCCCGACTATCATATCTGATATTGACTTCTGATCGCCGGTCATTCCGCCTGTCCTCCTTTTTTGAAAATGAAACAGACCGTTCTGTATAATAAGACGCAAAAACCCTGTGAGGGGTGTCACTTTATTATAAAAAATATTTCTGTTTTTGTCAATAGAAAACTCGGTCCGCATAAGTGGTCTGCCTCCTGAAAATTCTTATTGACAGCGAAGAAAAACTGTGTTATGATAAAAAAAACAGGCGTCAGACCAACGCCGGATACAGACCGGAGGGACCGATATGAAAGCAAAACCGCCGACGCCTAAGGCGTTCTTGTGTCTCATTCTCGCCGCGTTTATCTTTTTTTCGTTTTCCTCCTGCCGGACAGGACCTGCGAAAAACAAAACAGGCGAAGCCGGGCTGATCTTTGCCGAAAGAAACGACGGAGCCTATCTGGCCGCCATAGAAAATCCCGGGAAATATGAATTTCTTGAGGTGACTGTCCCCGGGACCTTCAACGGAAAGACCGTCATCGGCTGCGATATCGGGACTGACTATAAGAAGCGCCTTCCGCAGATGCTGACCCGCGAGGGAATGGAAAGAATAATCGACATGTTTGCCGAAACCATAAACGCTGAAGCGGAGCATATCGACGGAGCCGTACAAATAGACTGGAGAGATTATTTTTCCGCGGATCTGCCGAAAAGTCAGCGGGCTCAGTCGGTACAGAATTCCAATAATCCGGAATGGTTTTATCTTTCTACGTTTCTTGCGTGTTACGGTTATATATCGCTGTCCAGACAAGGTCTTATTCCCGAAGATGTACTCAAAAACCTTCCTCAGTGCGAAACTCTTGATATTTACATGCTTAATGCGTCAATAGATTGGGAGTATTTTAATATATTCAACCTGCTCAAGCATTACGCACCCTCATATTCCTTCAAAGACAAGGTAAACGATGAAAAAGCAGCGGAATACTATCGGTGGCTGGTGTATGAATCCGAGTATAAAAAGAAGGGCGGAAATCTCGGAAAGGATTCGGCAGAGAAGCTCTGGAAGGAGATAGTGAAGGCAGGCCGGTCGGCAGAGATCCCGGAAGATCCCGGAGTTATTACGTCGCTGTCCCTTCCCGACTGCGTCGAGAAGCTGACGGGACACCTGAATGTTGGAACAGACCTTACCGCTTTTTCCATCCCCGCAGGCGTAAAAAGCATAGAATGGGACTTCTTCATCGGATGCCGGAAGGATATGAAAGTAACATATCAGGGAACGGAAAACTGGGTGGCTGTCGATAAAAACGGAAACAAATATACCTTCGGGCAGCTTTGCGACAGTATGAAAAACGAGCTGAAGTTATCCTACGGCCAGTCTTATAAACTGGAGCTGAAGATCGAATAATACCGGTCCGGGAGCGTGAAAAATCAAAGATGAGGCTGTTAAGAAACCCGCCGGGCGGATTTCTTAACAGCCTTTTTTGTTATATTTATACCTGCTCGGGCCTGCGGCGCAGCCGCAGGCGGTCGAACTCCTCTTCCGAGGCCCCCGCTTCGCATGGCGGGATATAGAATCCGCTGGCCTTCAGCTCGTCTTCGCTGTGAAACGACGAGTAGTAGCCGCCGCACAGGCCGCTGTGGTCACTTCCGCCCGATACGTAAAGTCCCAGCTTTGCCGCGATCGCCCTGATCTTCGGCTGTTCCTCCGCGGGCACGTGCGGATGACGGACCTCGACGCCGTCGAGCCCGAGCTCCGCGAGCCGCAGGATGTCGCCGGCGGTTCCCCAGGGCGGAGCGGGATGCGCAAGGACAGAGATCCCTCCGGCATTGCGGATAAGCTCGAGTATTTCGGCCGTGGTCTTAAAGGGGTGAAGAGGCGGGATCATGCTCCGCTGCTTTCTGTAGTTGCGCTGGAAAAAATCCATATAGTCCTCTTCCCGAAGAAGTCCCTTGGCCTTCATGGCGCGGAAGACGTGGTTGTTGCAGAGCCACGCGACGCCCTCGTTGTATTCGAGGACCTCGTCCCAGGTTATGCCCGAGATGCCGCCGGTCTTTTCCGCCATGTAAAAGATCTCGCGGGTCTGATGCGTCTCGCGCTCTCCCATCATCCGCAGATACTCCGCCATCGGCGGATATTCGGGATCGAAATCAAATCCGACGATGTGAAAAGTGTCGGGCTTCGCGACCGAAAACTCGGCTCCGAAGATGAAGCCCATGCCGAGCCGCTCGCATTCCGCCTTTGCCTCCGGATTCCCGGTGACGGTGTCGTGATCGGTCAGGGCGATCGCCCGGTAGCCCTCGTCGAAGGCGATACGGGCAAGCTCCGCCGGGGAGTATACTCCGTCGGAATGCGTCGAATGCAGATGCAGATTGGCGTAGGATCTCAGTGTATCAGTCATTTTTTTCAGATCGCGCTGTATTCGGGACGGATCTCGACCGTCCTTCCCGTGAGCCTCGATTCTTCGGCGGCAAAGGCTATCTTGTGGCTCTCGTATGAGGCCTTAAGGCTGTCGCCGAGCGAGTCCGCCCTGCCCTCGAGCAGGTCTGCGAAGGCGTGTACGATTCCGGTGTCGCCGCCTCCGTGGCCGCCGACGATCGACTGATCCGACACCACGTCGCTCACCTTCAGCTGCTTCGTCTGCTTCGTCAGAAAATCATAGACCGAGAACTCGGGCGATCCCATCGCCGCGGTGATCTCCCCCTTCGTGCCCATTATCCTGATCGATCTTCCCCCGCGGTTGAAGGCCGCCATGGTGAAGTTCGCGGTGACGCCGTCCTCGAATTCGAGGTTCACCGTCTGGTGATCGACGACGTTGTTCCCGCACTTGAATACGCAGCGGCCGTAGTCGGTCGTGCGCAGGACGCGCTCGACGTCGTCGTCGGTGGGGAAGGGAAGCTTCGTCGACGCCGTCCTGAACCAGCTGTTCTTCTTGTCGTCGTAATAGAGCTTTACGGCGTAATAGGGGCATTCCGCGCTGTGGGGGCAGCCGTCGATGCAGAATTCGGGGGCGTCCTCCGGCGCGTTTTCTCTTCTGAAGTAGGAAAGCGACCCGAAGGAGTGGACGCGCCGGCAGTGCTTTCCGATCAGCCACTGGAGGATATCCATATCGTGGCAGGACTTCTGGAGGATCATCGGCGAGCTCTTGTCGCTATTGGCCCAGTTGCCCCTGACGAAGCTGTGGCTCTGATGGACGTTGCCGACGCCCTCGGTGTGCTGGATGTGCATGACGTCGCCGATCTCGCCGCTGTCGATCACACGCTTGAGCGCGTTGAAAAAGGCGGTGTACCTGAGGACGTGGCAGACGAGGACGCGGACCCCGGCCCTGTCGGCCTCCTCGCAGAGGATCCGGCACTCCTCGGGGACCGGCGATATCGGCTTCTCGAGAAGCAGATCGTAGCCCTTGCGGATCGCGGCGAGCGCCGGAGCGAAGTGGTCGCGGTCCATCGTTGAGATAATGGCGGCGTCGGCGCACTTCGGCAGGGCGAGCAGCCCCTCCCAGCTCTCAAAGCACATCTCTTCGGGTATTCCGTGCTTGTCTCTTATGTAATTGCGCCTTTCGGTGAGAGGCTCGGCGACGCCGACGACCGAAAATCCCCGTCCCGACGCCGCGGCGATATCGGTGTAGGTCCTGCCCCGGCTCCCGGCTCCTATGACGATCAGCTTCTTTTCATTCATGATATTGTCTCCTTGGATTGTTGTCATCTTAATCTCGGGCTTTTTCCCCGATCCCGCGGTCATTCCGGCCCGGCAGAGGATCCCTTCCCCGGATCACTGTCCCCAGACCTGTTTCCTCCTTATTGCGGCGGCAAGCCGGCGCATCCTTTCGATCGCGTAGGGGAAGAAGCGTTCGTATGCCCCGCAGAACCTGTTCAGGCCGTCGGGGCCGCGGTTGCGGCGGCAGCCGCCGCGGCAGAGCGAAAGCCACTCGCAGCCAAGGCATTTTTCGGGAAGCTTCTCAGACGCCGCGATAAAACCCGTCTCCCGGCGCTTATTTTCAATCTCATCGAAGCTGTCGGTCAGTATGTTGCCGATCAGATACTCGTCGAGGGCGTAGAAGTCGCAGGGGTAGACCGATCCGTCGGCCTCGATGAGATACTGCTGCGAGCAGACTCCCCTCATCCCGCAGTCCTCAGGCTCGATTCCTGCAAGGATACCGACCCAGTTTTCGAACTCGCGGTTGTAGACCTCCCTCTCGGAGGTAACGTCGTTGTACCAGAGATCGAAGATATCGCAGAGAAAGTCACCGTATCTCGCGGCTCCGAGCGTCCATACCGTGTCCTCTCCGCCGAGCGGAGCGACGCAGGGTATGTACTGCTGCCAGACGAAGCCGTTCTTTTTGTAGAAGTTGTAGATCTTCCGTCCGCTGCGCGCAGTCTCGCCGGTGAGGACGGTGAGTATGTTGAACTCCGCCCCCGCGTCGCGGAGGAGCTTCGCGGCCTTCATGACGGCGCCGTGCGTGCCCTTTCCGTCGGGCTTTACCCGGTTTTTGTCGTGGATCTCGGGTATTCCGTCCATCGAGAGACCGGTCAGAAAACCGTTTTCGGCGAGGAATCCCGCCCATTCGCGGTCGATGAGCATCCCGTTCGTCTGTATGAACCAGGATACGCTCACAAGCTTTCTGCCGTCGGAGCCGCGGTTGAGTTCCTTCACGGTATCGACCGCCGAGCGGAAGAAGCCGAGGCCGGCAAGCGTCGGCTCGCCGCCCTGAAATCCGAAGGAAACGCTCCCCGATCCGTCCGGGGCCGACTCGCGGGCGATCGCCTTCTCCGCTATCACGCGAAAATCTCCGGGGCTCATGAAACGCCGGACGGCATGTTCGCGGTTTTCCATTTCGTCGGAGTAAAAGCAGTATCTGCAGCGCAGATTGCAGGCTCCCGACGCGGGTTTTATCAAGAGATACATCTTTTTGTCATTCGTCGTAGTGTTTGAGGTATTCTATCATCTGTTCAAGAGACGAATAATCAACGTTTCCGTTGGATATCTTCAGCCTCTGCGGGCGCTTCATCGGAAGACCGTTCACGAAGTCGAGCTGACGCGGCTCGTACTCCTCATTCTCCCGCTGCCTCGTCCAGCCGCGGTATCTCCAGTTCGGCGGAGCGGCATCTGCCCGCCAGGGCCTGCAGTCCCAGTAGTATCCGCGGAAGGGATCGCGGTCGCGGCACATGCGGTCGAGTATCGCGTCGTGCAGCCTGTCCCGGGCTGCTTTAAGCTGCGGATCGCCGGTATCTATGAGGTTTTTGCACTCGAAAGGATCTGCCTCGAGATCGTAGAACTCGTCGGTCGACATCAGATTGACCGAAAGCTTGTATCTTCCGTCAGTGACCGCCCGCATCGGCTGGAAACCGCCGTAGTGGTCGTGGTCCTGCTCGAATCTCGTAAACTCGATGAAAGCGTATGGAGACGGCGTGTCGGCAGACAGATCGCTGACGGTAGGTCTTATCGATCCTCCCTGCAGGACCTTCGGGATAGGTATGCCGAACCAGTCGAGGATCGTTGGAACGACGTCGATATGCGACACCGGATGCTTCCGGTATACTCCTCCGCGGACGCCCTTCGGGTCGCGGATTATGAAGGGGATCCTCGCGACCGCGTCGTAGGCCGCCGGTCCCTTGGCGAAGAGCGAGTGCGAGTGAAGCAGGTCGCCGTGATCCGAAGTATAGATTATGACCGCGCTGTCGGGAGCTGCGGCGACCGTCTTCCCTATAAGCTCGTCGGCGTAGCTGTTGCAGCCGAAGAAGTATCTCGCCTTCATGTCGAAGGTGTCGGGAGTCCCCGGCTTTTCCGCCGCCCAGATCTTCTGGTAGCCCGGCTTGCCCTCGAGCGTATCGTATACGGCGGGATCGCGCGGAAACTCATAATCGGCGTACATGCTGTCGTAGGGAGGAGGGCAGAGAAAGGGACCGTGGGGCTCGTCAAAGGACACGACGAGAAAATAATCCTCATCCCTGTATCTCTCCATGAAATCCCGGGCCTTTGCAAGCACCCTCGATCCGTACGTGAAATCCCCAGGCACCCGGATGAAATCCATCGTCTTTGAGCACCTCGACATCGCTCTGCCGTCCTCGCTCAGCTCCTCGAGATAACGGCGCATGTCGTACCAGTATTCGGGATCCCATCCGTCGGGACAGAAGCCGTTGCCGAAATAATCGGTGCCGTCAAGATGCCATTTGCCTATATAGGCGCAGTGTATCCCGTTGTCGCGCAGGCGCTGTCCGACCGTCTTCACGTTATCACCGAGCGCCATCCCGTTGGCCCAGGATCCGGAGCAGGAAGGGTAGAGGCCGGTAAAGAGCCCGGCTCTCGCGGGGCCGCAGACCGGCTGCGTCGTATATGCCCTTTCGTATCTGACGCCGTCGGCGGCGAGCGCGTCGATGTTGGGCGTCCGAAGGCCGGTATCGCGGTAGCAGCCGACCATGTCCCACCTCTGGGTATCGGTCATGATGAACACTATCTGCGTCTTGTCAGCCATTGCTTCCCCCACCTGTTTTTTTCGTTATTTGCCTTCTTTGTCCGATAGGGGGTGTTAAAAAAGTCCGACTTTTTTAACACCCCCGCAGAATCTGAGGACAGGATACCGCAGATTCTGCTCGAGAATTGCGGTTTTTGCCGCTCCAAAGCTTGATTATTGCTGTCAAACGGGCAAAAACGCCGCGGTCTCGCGGCGAGCAATTGCTCGTCGGCTAGTTAAAAAAATCGCGTAGCGAGTTTTTTAACAGCCTCTCACTCCTCGTCCGGATATGCCTTGTGATAAGCTATTTGACCCGGGTTCAGTATGTGGGACTGTCAAGGCGCCAGCCGTCCTCGCCGAGGACGAACTTCAGCACCTTTTTGAAATTTCCCGTCTTCTTTTCAAGATTCTCGTAGTCGATATATGTCCCGTAAGCCGAGACCTCGACGTTGATGAAGCTGCCTCTCGACGGCCTCACGATCTTCATATCGGTCAGGTCGTATGTCGTCTGGGTCTCGAAATAGGGCTCGAAGCGGTTGGATTTGAGGAAATAATCGGTCTTTCCCGACTCGTCCGACATATACCTCGCGTAGATGACCTGATCGTCGACCATATACCCGTCGAACATCATCGTGTAGACGCCCTCGAGGTAGTCGGCAGAGTAGACCTTTTCCGCCGCCTCCTTTATCTGATCGACCGTCTGATAGGGGCAGTCGAGGCGGACGTAGTCGTAGTGGACGGGGGAGTCCTCGTCGTAGACGATCTCGACGTCCGGCTCTTCGTATGAGTCGAGCAGCTCGAAGAAGCGTACGCTCCCGGGCTCTCCCTCAAGCGACAGGAGGGGCGAGGTGTTCGGATCGCCTTCGAACTTTTCAAATACAAGGATGCCGTATAAACCCGACGGAAGGGTGGGCGTGTCGATCTCCGAGGCGTAGCGGTAGGTCTTGTCGTCGCGCGTGTAGTACTTCAGCACGTCGGGCTTTCCGTCCTCTTTGATGAACCAGTAGTAGACGCCGGTCTTTTCGTCGTATTCGGCCGCCATGTCGCCTGATGAGGTATCTCTGTCATACACCGGAAGGCCCTTACCGAAGAAAATCTCGTTTATCTCGGCCGACGCCGCGACAAGAGCCTCAAGCTCCGGCCTTATCTCTTCTATATCCGGCGGCGGCGAGCAGCCGGCGAGCGCGAAGGCCTGGATGAGTATCGCAGCGGCAAGCAGCGCCGCCGGGACTGCTCTTATGCCTTTATTTTTCTTCATTTTCATCGTGTTACGATTCAGATATCGTCGTCCTGACCGCCGTCATCGCCGGATCCGGACAGGTCTCCGGACTCACCGTCATCGGAGTCATCGGAGTCTTCGCCGTCTTCGAGGACAAAGTCATCAAGAGAGGTGCCGGGATCGATCTCGCCCTTTTCTATGCCTTCGTAGTAGGCCCTGCGGCGCTCGGCCTCCTCAAGAGTCACGAGCGGGGTAAAGCCCGCGCAGCTCTGACCTTCGCCAAGCCTCATCACGATGACGCCCGACGCGTATCTCGAGTATGTCGAGATATCCGCGACCGGAGTCCTTATGACGGTGCCGCTGTCGGTGATGACCATGATGTCGTCGCTGTCGCAGACGGCGGCGATGCCGATCAGCCTGCCCGTTTTTTCAGAAATATTGTGGCAGATGAAGCCCTGAGAGCCGCGGTTCGCCATCGTTCTGTATTCCGAGAACTCGGTCTGCTTGCCAAAGCCCTTTTCGGTGAGAGTCAGAAGCTTTTTGCCTTCCTCGACGGTCAGCGCGCCGACGACCCTGTCGCCCTCGCGCAGCCTGATGCCGCGTACACCTCTGGAGGTCCTTCCCATGCACCTGGCGTCGTCCTCCCTGAAGCGGTTGGCGTATCCGCCCGCGGTTGCGATCATGATGTCGCTGCCTCCGTCGGTGAGCAGGACTCTGACGACCTCGTCGTCTTCGTCGAGAGATATCGCCCTCTTGCCCTTCTGGAGCTGGTATTCGTACTCGCTGAGCTTAGAGCGTTTGATGATGCCCTTTGCGGTCACCATCGTCAGATATCTTTCGTCCGCGTTGTCGAAGTTGTCGACAGACAGTATCTCGCTGATCTTCTCGCCCGGCTCGGTACCGATTATGTTGACGATATTGGTGCCCTTGGCGTTCCTGCCGGCCTCGGGGATGTTGTACGCCTTCCGCATATAGACCTTGCCTTTGTCGGTGAAGAACATGAGGTAGGAATGGCTGTAGACGACGAGAACCTTCTCGATGAAGTCATCGTCCTTAGTCGTCATTCCTATGATGCCCTTTCCGCCGCGGCGCTGGGCGGTGTATGTGTCGGCGGGAAGTCTCTTGATATATCCGGTGTGCGACACCGTGATGGCGCAGTCGTGCTTCTCGATGAGATCCTCGATCTGGATGTCGTCCTCGGCCTCGACGATCTCGGTGCGGCGGGGATCGGCGTATTTTCTCTTGATCTCGGTGAGCTCTTCCTTTATGATCTCCTTCACCCTGCCGATATCGGCGAGGATCGCGCGGAGCTCTTCGATCCTGGCGTAGAGGGAGTTCATCTCCTCCAGGACCTTGTCGCGCTCGAGGCCGGTCAGCCGGCCGAGCGTCATATCGACGATCGCCTGCGCCTGAACGTCGGAAAGCGAGTATCTCTCGCAGAGGGCGGCCTTCGATTCGGGTATCGAGGGCGATTTCTTCATAAGATCGACGATATCGTCGATGTTGTCGGTCGCGATCTTGTAGCCCTCAAGGATGTGGACCCTCGCGAGGGCCTTCTCAAGCTCGAACTCGGTCCTGCGGGTGATGACCGACTCCTGATGGGCGATGTATTCGTCGAGTATACCGGTCAGCGGGAGGATCTTCGGCTCGCCTCTGACGAGCGAGAGCATGTTGACGGCGCAGGTGTCCTCGAGCTGCGAGTATTTGTAGAGCTGGCGGAGGATTATCTCCCCGTTGGCGTCCCTGCGGTACTCGATGACGATACGCATGCCGTTGCGGCCGGATTCGTCGCGCATGTCGGTGATGCCCTCGATGCGCTTGTCCTTGACGAGGCCGGCGATCGCCTGGCAGAGCAGGGATTTGTTGACGCCGTAGGGGATCTCGGTGATGATTATCCTGTGGTGCTCGTCCTCGATCCTGGCGCGGGCCCTGACCATTATCCTGCCCTTTCCGGTGAGGTAGGCCTGCTTTATCCCGTTCGTGCCGTAGATTATTCCGGCGGTCGGGAAATCCGGGCCCTTGAGGCAGCTCATGAGATCGAATGCGGTGCAGTCGGGGTTCTCCATGCGGTATATGACGGCGTCGACCGTCTCTCCGAGGTTGTGCGGCGGGATGTTGGTCGCCATACCGACGGCGATGCCGACCGCTCCGTTAACCAGCAGATTGGGGAATCTGGAGGGAAGGACGGAGGGCTCTTCGCGCCTGTTGTCAAAGTTGCGGTCCATCACGACGACCTTCTTGTCGATGTCGCGGAGCATCTCGTCGGCGATCTTCGCCATCCTCGCCTCGGTGTAACGGTAGGCGGCCGGCGGGTCACCGTCGACCGATCCGAAGTTGCCGTGGCCCTCGATGAGGGGGTATCTCAGGGAAAAGTCCTGCGCCATCCTGACCATCGTTCCGTAGACGGCGGCGTCTCCGTGGGGATGATAGCGTCCCAGCACGTTTCCGACCGTCGTGGCCGACTTGCAGAAGGGCCTGTCGGAGGTCAGATGATCCTCGTACATGGCCCACATTACGCGGCGCTGGCCCGGCTTCATGCCGTCCCTTACGTCGGGGAGCGCCCTCGACGTGATGACAGACATCGCGTATTCTATGAAGGAGTTTTTGACCTCCCGGTCCATCTCGATATTGACTATCTTCTGATTCGGGAAGGAGAGATCGGTGTAGTTGCTGTTTTTGTGATCCATGATTATCTGTCTCCGTGATTATCTGTCTCTGAAAATAATCTGTATACGCTTTTCGCGGTCGGAAGAAGAGTCCCGCTGAGTCTTACCTTTGCCGCTCCGCAGGCAGACGCAAAGCGGAGGGCGTCGGCGTCCTTCATGCCGAAGCCGTAGACTGCGGCCCCGAAGGCGGCGAGAAAGCAGTCGCCGGCTCCCGAGAATCCCTTCATCCTCACCCTTACCGCCGGAGCGAAGACGCTCTCGGTCAGCGGCTCTCCGCCGTCGGCGGAGTTCCCGCCGGTCAGCCTGTTTTCCACAGCCCCGTTTTCCCCAAGAGTGCATATGACCCTGCCGATCCGGTAGGCGGCGGCAAGTTTACCACAAGCCGCCGAGACGGAAGCGGGATCCTTTTCACATTCCGGGGAAAGGGTTTTCCCCATTCCGAGACTGTCGAGCAGCCCGAGCATCTCATCAATATTTGGTTTGATTATATCGGGTCGGGACACTACCGCTTGTGTCAGCGCCTCTCCGGCGCAGTCGAGGATGACGTTGCGTCCGCGCTCTTTTTCTACAGCGGTAAGTGACTTATACACCGTCTTTTCCACACCCTGTGGAAAACTTCCGCTGATAAAGACGGTCTCTGCGGGATCCGAGAGGAAATCCTCCAGCAAAGCCGCGGTCTCCTCCGGAGTTACCGGTCCGCCCTCCTCGTTGAGCTCGGTGCAGACGCCATTTCCGTCGATGACCTTGGTGTTCACCCTGATGCCGCAGGCGGCAGGGGTGTATCTGCATTCGACCTTTTCCTTATTCAGGATATCCTCCGAGAGCTTTCCGTAATATCCTCCGGTAAAGGAATAATAGACAACGTCAAAGCCGAGACGCCTGAGCATTATCGCAACGTTGGCGCCCTTCGAGCCCTGCGAGGTGACGCTCCGGTATGCCCTGTTCATCTTCCCGGGTCTCATCGGCTCTTTGAAATAAAGCACTCTGTCGATCCCGGGGTTCATCGTCAGTACGGCAAATCTCATATTTCGCCGCCTGCGGTCAGATATCGAGATTTTCTGCGTATTTCGCGTTTTCCTCGATGAAGAGGCGGCGGGGCTCGACCTTGTCGCCCATCAGCAGCGAGAAGGTGGCGTCGCTGGCGATGGCGTCGTCGATCGTGACCTTTCTGAGCGTTCGCTTCTCGGGATCCATCGTGGTCTCCCAGAGCTGTTCGGCGTCCATCTCGCCGAGACCCTTGTATCTGTCGGCCTCGACGCCGGTCGTTCCCAGCTCTTCGATGAAGAGGTCTCTCTCCTCGTCCGAGAAGGCGTATCTCTCGCCGCCCGATCGTCCGCGCTTGTAGACCTTGTAGAGGGGCGGCTGTGCGAGGAAGACGTGTCCGTCCTCGATCAGCTGCCTCATGTGGCGGAAGAAGAAGGTGAGAAGCAGTATTCTGATGTGCGAACCGTCGACGTCGGCATCGGCCATGATGATGATCTTGCCGTATCTCAGCTTGGAGATATCGAAATCCTCTCCTATGCCGCAGCCGAGCGCCTGGACGATCGGTATGATCGAGACGTTCGAATATACCTTGTCAAGCCGGCTCTTCTCGACGTTGAGCACCTTTCCGCGGAGGGGAAGGATGGCCTGGAACTTCGAGTCGCGGCCGGATTTGGCCGAACCTCCCGCCGAATCTCCCTCGACGAGATAGATCTCGGTGAGCGAGGCGTCCCTCTCCTGGCAGTCTGAGAGCTTGCCGGGCAGTGTTGAGCCCTCGAGCAGTCCCTTCCTTCTGGTGAGCTCCCTGGCCTTCCTGGCGGCCTCTCTGGCCCTCGAGGCGGCCATAGCCTTCTCAAGTATCGCCTTTGCGGTGGAGGGGTTCTCCTCGAAGTATTCCGACAGCCTCGTGCTGACTGTGGTATCGACGAGTGCGCGGATCTCGGAGTTGCCGAGCTTCGCCTTGGTCTGGCTCTCGAACTGCGCGTCCTCGAGCTTTACGCTGATGACGGCGCATATGCCCTCTCTGCAGTCCTCGCCGGACAGAGCCTTATCAGAGGACGAGAGGATGTTGTTCTTCCTCGCGTAGTCGTTGAGGACTCTGGTGAGAGCCGTCTTGAAGCCTGTCTCGTGCGTACCGCCCTCGATCGTGTTCATATTGTTCGCGAAGGTGAGCAGCGTCTCGTTGTAGGAGGTGTTGTACTGAAGGGCGATCTCGGCCTGGCTGGTGCCCTTCTCGCCGCGCATGTATATGATGTCGGGGTGGATCTCCTCACAGTGCTTCTGTCCTGTCAGGTAGGAGACGAAGTTCCGAATGCCGCCCTCGAACATGAGATCGGTCTGCCTGTAGGTACCGTCCTCCTTCTTCACTCTTTCGTCGGTCAGGAGGATCCTGACTCCGGCGTTGAGGAAGGCCTGCTCGCGCATCCTGTTGAGGAGGATGTCGTATTCGAAGACTGTGGTCTCGAATATCTCGTGATCAGGCTTGAAGGTGACGGTGACGCCGTGCTTTTTAGCCCCCTCAGGTACCGGGCCTTCGTTTTTGAAGGGTCTGGCGACCGCGCCGCGTTCGAATCTTTCGGTATATCTGATCCCGTCTACGACGTCCTCGAGCTCGAGCCATTCCGAAAGGGCGTTGACGACCGACGCGCCGACTCCGTGGAGTCCGCCGGCGATCTTGTAGCCCTCGCCGCCGAATTTTCCGCCTGCGTGGAGTATGGTGTAGACGACCTCGGGCGTCGGGATGCCCTGCGTCGGATGCATTCCGGCGGGAATACCGCGTCCGTTGTCCTCGACGGTGACGCTGTTGTCGGGATTCACCGTTACCTTTATCAGGTCGCAGTGACCGGCGAGAGCCTCGTCGATCGAGTTGTCGACTATCTCGTTCACGAGATGGTGCAGTCCGCGGACAGAGGTCGTTCCTATATACATTCCGGGACGTTTTCTGACGGCGTCGAGGCCTTCGAGCACCTGGATCTGGCTCTCGGTGTAGACGTTGTCCTCTACCACGGTGTTGAGTTCGGAATTGTCCTCGTCCAGTTCTATGAATTCGGGGGGAGCTATAGTCTCCTCTTCTTCCTCATCGGCCGCGGTGTCCTCCGCCGCGCCGGTCCCGTTTATCTCTTTTTCTTCTTCGTCGTTCTGAAGTCCGGACATTTTCTTTTCAGACATAAAAGGCAAACCTCTTTTCGGTAGATGATGGTTACGTTATCGTTATCGCGCCGCCGACCGGGTGCCGCATAGAGCGGGGCCGGGACAGTATCGCGGCGGTTATGCAGGTGACTCAGAGCAGTATTCCGCTTCGCTGCAGTATGACCGAGCTTGAAAGCTCGGAAAAACAGATCCTGAACCTGCAGCTCTTATTTCCGTCGGCATCGACGGTGCGCTCCCTGTAAAGCACGAAGGACTTCGGGATATCGTCGACATCGGCCTCGACATCTCCGTTTTTTTCGGCTTCAGAGAGATATTTTTTCGTTATCGGGGAAGACGCAGTCGCGCTGTCGGTGTCAAATATGCCGATTATATCGCTCTCGCGGATGAGAGTTCCCGATCCGATCTGCAAAAAAAAGGAGGATGATCCGGCGTCAGCCGCCGTTTTCTTTGACTTCATTCTCAAAAAACTCTCCTTTTTTCACGGTGATCACCTTTGCGGCGGTGTTTTCGGCATAGCTGTCGCCGCATGCGGTCATGATCACCTGACCCGTCTTCATCCTTTCGGTCAGATACTCTCTGCGGGAGGCGTCAAGCTCGGAGAAAACGTCGTCGAGCAGCAGCACCGGCCATTCTCCCGAGTCCTTCATCGAAATGCTGCTCTCGGCAAGCTTGAGTCCCAGCGCGATCGATCTCTGCTGTCCCTGAGACGCGTATATCCTCGCGCTCTTTCCGTTCAGCAGGATGTTGACGTCGTCCTTGTGTATTCCCCAGAGCGTCGCGCCGGCGGCGATCTCACGGCTGTGATTCGACATCAGCTGGGAGAAAAAGGCATCGCGGAGCTTTTCTCTGTCTTCGATCTTATCTTCGTCGATCCTGAATGAAAAAACATACTCAAGGGAGGTCTTTTCTTTCTCCCCGGTCATTTCGGATATCGACTTCTCAAGTTCGGCGTCAACCAGTCTGAGATATCTCACCCTCGACTGGACGATCGAGGCTGCTTCTGTCGCCAGCTGATATGACCAGAGCTCGACTGTCGCGTCAAAATCCCTTCTGTTCGCCGCGGCTCCCTTTATCAGCCGGTTTCGCTGATTGAGGATGTGATTGTAGCGCTGAAGAGATTTCAGATAGCCGGGCCTGAGCTGCGAGATGGCGACATCGAGGTATGATCTTCTCATCGACGGCCCCTCTTTGATGACGTTGAGGTGCTCCGGAATGAAAAGGACCGTCCTGAAGCGTCCGACCAGCTCGGACAGTCTCTGAAGCTTTATTCCGTTGTGAGTTATGTAGCGCTGACGGGAACGGTCGTAATAGAGCATCAGCTCCTGCTGACGGTAGCTGTCGCTGTAGATCATCCCGATCCTCGTGTCGGGAGAGTCGAAGCGGATAAACTCGCTCTCCTTCACACCGCGGAAGGATTTTCCGAAGGAACACATGCAGACAGCTTCAAGCAGATTCGTTTTTCCCTGTGCGTTCTCTCCCCATATGAGATTTACGCCGTCGGAAAACGAAACGTCGGCTGAAACAATATTTCTGAAATTCCCGACCGTTATTCTTTTACAGACCATTGACAGTCACCAGATCGGATCCGGTCTTTTATGAAAAGCAGGAAACAGTCAGTCTCTTGTCCTGACCGGCATCATAAAGAATATGTCCTCGCTGTTCTCGCCCGGATCGACCGGTATGATATTTATGCTGAACAGAGGAGTAGAAAGCTCGATCCTGATTGTCTTTCCGGTGCAGGATTTGACCGAATCGATCAGATTTCTGTTGTTGAAGGAGATAACGATATCGTCGCCGGTATGTTCGATCTCAAGCTCGTCGTAGGATACTCCGACACTGGATACCGCGTTCAGCTTAAGGATGTTTCCTTCGACCGAGATCTTCAGAGGCGTCCTGGTGCTGCCCGGGACCTTTTCCTCGGTCACTACGGCTGCTCTTTCAAGAGCGGCGAGAAGCTGAGCCTTGTCGACCGTCACGTTTATCTTATGGTTTTTTATAATGATCCGGTCGAAATCAATATATTCGCCCTCGATAAGCCTTGAGTAGAAGGTCAGTCCTTCAAAACTGCATACCATATTCTTGCGGCTGAGGTTGAATATGACGGTATCGTCCTCTTCGTCGGGCAGCATCCTCAGAAGCTCGATCACCGTCTTCTGCGGAACGATATACTGATACTTTTCTTCGCTTTCCGACAGATTGCGGATTTTTGTCCTGCATACGCATTTTGCCAGCTTGAAGCTGTCGCAGGCTACAACCAGAAGCTCCTCGCCGGTGATCCTGAAAAACGCTCCGTTGAGGACGGGACGCTGATCGTTGACTCCCATCGCGTAGGCGATCTTACCGATCATCTCCTTCAGAACGGCGGATTTTACCTCAAATCCGCTTCCGGACTTCACCGAGGGCATGAGCGGAAAGTCGCTGCCGGCAAGCGACTGCATCTTGTAAAAGGCCTTTCCCGAAGTGATCGAGGTCTCAAGACTGTCTTTTACCGAAAGAACGATCTCTTCGTTTTCCATGACTTTCAGAGTCTGAAGGAATTTTGAAGCGTTGATGCAGTAGTCGCCGGGTTCGAGCACCTTTCCTTCTACGGTGCACCTGATCCCCTTTTCAAGATCGTATGTGGTAAGAACGATCTCGGAATCCGAGCGGGCTTCCATATGGATATATTCTGTAGCCGGATTCGTGCCTTTGACTCCGACGGCGCACATCATCGGAACTATGCTGTTGAGTATCTCCTGGCGGTTGAAAACTATTTTCATTTTTCTCTTTCCTTCCTGATTTTGAGGCGTAGAAATATAAATATATATATGTATAAATTAATAGTAGAAGTAGTCCCTGTGGAAAAGTGGAAAAGTCGTCTTTTCAGGATTCGATCGTCTTTTTGAGAGAGTTGATCTCTGCCCGGTATGCCGAATCTGTTTTCATCTTCTTTTCGACCTTTTCGATCGATGCTATCACGGTCGTGTGGTCGCGGTTGAATATCTTTCCGATGTTGTTCTGGGACATCTCGGTTATCTCGCGTATGAGATAAACGGCGATATGTCTTACCGAGACGATGTTCTGCGAACGCTTGAGACCAGTGATTTCTTCCTTCGTGAGACCGTATCTGTCGTAAAGTGCGGAGAAGATCTTCGAGACAGTGACTTCGGTGGGTATCTGGCCGTCGAGAAGGTCGGCGACGCAGGATTTTGCCGAGTCGAGATCGACGGTATTTCCGTCGACGAAATATTTTGCAGCCAGCTTCTTTATCGCGCCCTCGATCTGCCTGACGTTCGATCTGAGGTTTTCTGCGAGGAAGGTCAGGACGTCGTCGGGAAACTCGACTCCGACTTGTTCGGCCTTGTTTTTGATGATTGCGATCCTGAGTTCGAGATCGGGCGGCTGGATGTCGGCGAGAAGGCCCCACTCGAATCTCGTCTTGAGTCTTTCTTCAAGAGTCTTCATTTCTCTCGGAGGGCGGTCGGAGGTCAGGATTATCTGCTTCCCGTCTTCGTAGAGAGCGTTGAAAGTGTTGAAGAATTCCTCCTGCGTGGAGGCTTTTCCGGCGATCGAGTGGACGTCGTCGATCAGAAGTATGTCGCACTGGCGGTATTTGTTTCTGAAAACAGGCGTCTGGTTGAGGGACAAAGCCTCGATGAACTGGTTGGTGAACTCCTCGCCGGTGGTGAAGATTATCTTTACGTCGGGTTTGTTTTTGCTGATCCTGTCGTTTATCGCGTAAAGCAGGTGAGTTTTTCCGATCCCGCTGGGTCCGTAGATGAAGAGAGGATTGTAGTTTGTCGCGGGGTGCTCTGCGACCGCCATACAGGCTGCGTGTGCGAACTTGTTCGATCCGCCGACGATGAAGTTGTCGAAGGTATATTTGAAGTTATAGGGCGGGATCGTGCCTCCGTATGGGTCTTCGGGCGTCTTCGCGAGAGGATTTTCGGGAAGAGGGACCTGTTCGGGCTGGCGGAGATCGACCTGTACCGTTATCGGAAAACCGAGCTGGGCGCTGAACTCGGAGGTGATGTCGTTCAGAAATTTACTGTTGATCGTTCCGAGCTTGATCTTGGAATCTGTCGTTATGTAGAGAGTGTCGCTGGTCTCATCGAATTTTTCCAGTCTGATCGAGTCGAACCAGAGTCTTATCGTGGATGCCGGAAGTCTGGTGCTGAATGAATCCCTGACTGAGTTCCAGACCTCGGTCATTTCGTCGAGATAGGGCATGAGTGTTCTCCTTGAAAAAAAGGCATAACTATATATTTTTTTGGTAAATAATATTAGATTTATAATATTATATCATAAGAAATATATTTTTACAATATGTTTTTAAAAAATTTACAATTTTAACCAGTTTTGTCGACAATCAGCAGAGTTTTTGAAGCCCGGGAGGTCATTCGTTCATTGCTTTTTCGGAAAAAAAGTGTTATACTATAAATAATTGCCCTCAGGAGACTGCGCCGGGGACGAAAAAAAAACGTTTTTGAAGACCGAAAGAAAGACAGAAGGGAATAAGAATAAAGAGATGATCGAATACTGCGAAAAATGCCGGAGCTTCTTTCTTGACGGAAAGAATTTTACCTATGCTCTGCGAGTGGCTTCCACCGGACATCTGACGAGGTCTTATTACGGTAAAAAGACCGCTCACGCCGATTATTCCTACTACAGACCCGAGATAGTGAAGAGCTTCAATCCCGTCATTCCGGGATCGAAACTGCTCTTTGAGGATATCATGCAGGAGTATTCCACCGAATATCTTGGGGACTATCGCGAGCCTGCTCTGATACCTGTTGACGAAGCGACCGGAAGCCGTGTCGCGGATCTGCGTTACGCCGGGTATTTTATCCTTCCCAAAAAGCCGGCGATAACCGGAATACCCACATCACGCGGAGGAGAGACGCTCGTTATCAGGCTTGCCGACGGCATATCCGGGCTTGAGGTCTATCTCTACTATACAGTTTACGAAGAAGAAAACATCATAACCAGAAGAGCCGAGATCGTCAACAGGACCGGCGGCCCGGTCAAGCTCCTGAGGGCGCTCAGCATATGCGAAGATTTTTACGATTCAGACTTTGAGCTCCTCACTCTCTGGGGCCACCACGCGAACGAGAAGCGGCCTGAGAGGCTTCCTCTGAGGCACGGACGGACCGTAATCGGAAACACTCGCGGAACGACGTCCGCCCATCACGCGAACTTTACGGCCCTTCTGAGACCCGATGCGGGAGAGGAGAGGGGAGAAGTATACGCGACCTCCCTTGTTTACAGCGGATCACACTATGAGAGCGTCGAAGTCGACGAATCGAGCCGCACGAGGGTCCTGTCCGGAATAAACCCCGAAAGCTTTGAATGGAAGCTTGAGAGCGGCGAAAGCTTTGAGACTCCCGAAGCTGTCCTCAACTATTCAGAGGACGGTCTGGGAGGAATGACGAGACAGTTTCACGACTTCTTCAGAAGATATCTCGTCAATCCGAGATGGGTGAACGAGCGCCGTCCGGTCGTCCTCAACAGCTGGGAGGGAATGCATTTCAGCTTTGACCGCGACCGCCTGTTCGACACGATCGACAGACTCCGCGGCACAGGTATCGAGATCTTCGTTCTTGACGACGGCTGGTTCGGCGCCAGAAACAGCGACAGGGCCGGCCTCGGCGACTGGTTCTGCAACGAGGAGAAGCTTCCGGGAGGCCTCAGGGCGATCGCCGACAGGTGCGACGCAAACGGGATCAGATTCGGTCTGTGGATCGAGCCTGAGATGGTGAACCCCGATTCCGATCTCTACAGAGCACACCCCGACTGGGCGATAGCGGTGCCCGGCAGAGAGGGAGTGACCTCCAGAAACCAGTACGTCCTTGATTTTTCCCGCTCAGACGTCGTCGATCACATCAAAAAGGTGATGTACGACGTTATCTCGACGAGCGGAGCGACATATATCAAGTGGGATATGAACCGTCCTCTCACCGAAAACATGTCCCGTATGCTTCCCGCAGACAGGCAGGGAGAGCTTCAGCACAGATACATGCTGGGCGTCTACGAGCTCGCCCGATATCTCACTCTTGAGGCCTTCCCCGACATATTCTTCGAGGGCTGCTCGGGAGGCGGAGGACGCTTCGACGGAGCGATGCTCGCCTACTTCCCGCAGATCTGGACCTCTGACAACACCGACGCCGACGACCGTACCGTCATCCAGCTGGGCACGACGATGGTCTTTCCGATGTCGGCCTCGTCAAACCACGTCTCGCTCTCGCCTAACATCAGAAACGGCCGGGCGGCGCCGATCAACACCAGGACGAACGTCGCCTACTGCGGCAGCTTCGGATATGAATTCGATATCAGGAAGATACCCGCCGACGAGCTTGCCGGGATACCCGCCGCTATAGAAAAATACCGCGAGCTTGACGCTCTCGTCCTTTACGGCGACCTTTACCGCGGACCCGACAGGACCGAGGGAAACACCTCGCTGGTTTGCGTGGTGTCAAAGGACAAAAAGCAGGCATTCGCGGTCGGATATCAGGCGCTCAATCCGCATAAGATGAATCTGAGATTCAGGATCCCGGGACTCGATCCCGACAGGATCTACCGCTGCGAGGAGCTCGGTCTTGAGCTGCCGGGGTCGGTCTATGCCAATATCGGAGTCGCGCTGCCTAGATTCAAAACAGATTTCGGATCGCTTCTCATGACCTTCAGAGCGGTGTGAAAGAACAGTACGCTAAAAGGCAAAAAAACATTCTGACGGGCTGTATCCTCCGCAACAGGTTTGTCACGGTCACAAAAAACGCTTTTGATGTAACTTTTCAATCGTTTTTATAACTAACATATAAAAAGAAAAAGGCTTGAAAAGAAACCCGTTGCGCAAGGCTTCTTATCCTGCTGACGGGCAGTTGCCCGCATACCGGCCGGCCTTTTGGAATAAAACATTATCGATATAAGACGATATCAAGGAGAAGTTTGATGAACAGAGGCAAAAACTACCCGCTTTACACCACTACCGTTTTCCGCGATTTCAGAGTGATGGTCGACCAGTCTGCGGAAAAGCACCCCGACAGCTACGCGATCTCCTACAGAATCAATCCCGACGACCCCGAACCGGTGCACGTGACATATACCGAAGCCAGGAAGGACATCATCGCCCTCGGCACCGAGGAGATATCTATGGGTCTCCGCGATAAGACCTGCGCGATAATCGGCAGCTGCTCGAAGGGCTGGATCTACACATATTTTTCGCTTATGGCGACCGGAGCCGTGACCGTGCCGCTCGACAGGGAGATGCCCGCCGGCGACCTTGCGGCGACGATCAAGAAGGCAAAATGCACTGCTGTCTTCTACGGCAGCGAGGCCGCGGGCAAGCTCGACGCGCTTAAGGCAGATTCAGGCGCGGAGATATTCGTCTGCATCAACGGAGAACCCGCCGAGGGAGACATAGGCATCGACGCTCTGATCGCTGCCGGCGCGGAAAAGGTCGCGGCGGGGGACAATTCCTACTACGACTACGAGATCGACGACGACAGGCTCGCCTCGATCGTCTTCACGTCGGGCACCACCGGAAAAGGCAAGGGAGTCATGCTGTCGACGAAGAACATCGTCTCCGACATGACCCAGGGCATGTACAACTTCGACATCACCCCCAAGACGCTGATGCTGCTGCCGCCCCACCACACCTTCGGATCGACGGTCAACATCGTGGGCCATTACGCCCAGGGTTCCGAGATCTACCTCACCTCCGGCATCAAATACCTCATGAAGGAGATCCAGGAGCAGAAGCCGAAGCACCTCATACTCGTTCCGCTCTTCGTCGAGACCCTCTACCGCAGGATCTGGGCGCAGGCCGAGAGGACGGGCGAGGCCGAGACACTTAAGAAGGGGATCAAGCTTTCCAACGCGCTCCGCAAGATCAGGATCGACCGCCGCAGGCAGATATTCAAGAAGGTGCTTCATACCTTCGGCGACAACCTTGAGATGATCATATGCGGCGGCGCCGCGCTCAACCAGGATATCATCGATTTCTTTGACAGCATCGGCATCACGATCCTCAACGGCTACGGAATAACCGAGGCCTCCCCGCTCATCTCCTGCAACCGCAACGAATGGCAGAAGAACGGCTCGGTGGGTATTCCCATCATCGGAGAGGAAGTTAAGATCGCCGACCCGGACGAGAACGGCGAGGGGGAGATCTGCGTAAAGGGTCCCAACGTCATGCTGGGTTATTTCGAGGATCCCGAAGCCACCGCGGCCGTCTTCGACTCCGACGGCTTCTTCCACACCGGGGACTACGGAAAGCTTGACGAGGACGGATGGATCTACATCACCGGAAGACTCAAGAACATCATCATCTTCAAAAACGGAAAGAACGTATATCCCGAAGAGATCGAGACCGAGCTGTCAAGGATCAGAGGCACTCTCGAGACCGTCGTGTATGCCGGCGTGAGCCGCTCGAATCCCGACAAAGAGGTCATCGTCGCCGAGATCTATCCCGATTACGAACAGCTTAAGCAGGACGGCATCGAGACCGACGAGCAGATCCAGTCGTACTTCAACGAGAAGGTCAGGGAGACGAACTCGAGGATGGCGTCCTACAAGAAGGTCGGACTGGTAAAGATCAGAAAGACCGAGTTCGTCAAGAACACCTCAAGAAAGATAACGAGATTCTCGATAGACAAGACCATAGACTGAAAGACGCGTGAGAGAAAGACGCGAAAAAAGACCCCGTCCGGGGAGCCGGCGTATGCCGCGCGGCCTCCGGACGGGGGTCTTATTATGCCTTGCCGGGTGAAAAAAATCTTCACAAAAATTTACAAAGTTCACAATTGGAACAGAAGCGGCATGTGGAAAACTCGGTGGCAAATGTGTAAAACAGGGTAAAACAACGGCATTTTAAGGCTTTTTTTCTGTTTTTGAGCCGAAAATGCCATGTGGAAAACTTATGAACGGCACTTAATAATAAATTTAAAAAATAAATGATCTTTTCATAAATACCGCTAAAATCACAGGACCGTCACAAAGAGCAGATGAACTGCTCGATCGGGACATAATCCCTTGAATAGCCCTTGACTCCGCTGTCGGCGACGGCGGCAAGGCGTATCGCCCTTGACAGTGAGCTGTCCGAAACGCCTCCCACGGCCTTGATATATCTGCTTAGAGGATAGGGCTTGATACCCGTCTCCTTCGATATCTGTTCGGGCGTCATTCCGGCTCTTCTGCAGACCGAGACGGCGGCCATGTCGCAGAAGACGCGGGTGATCTCGGCCATGATCCTCGCGGGTTCGACCTTGTTTCCCCTGAGGTATCCGAGTATACCCAGCGCACGAGGATAATCGGAAGACAGTATCGCGTTGGCGAGCGCGAATGAGTCGAACTCCTCCGACCGGCACCCCGCGGTCCGGACGTCCTCCTCGGTCGCCTCATGTCTTCCCGCGGCTTTTACGAAGAAGGCGATCTTGTCGATCTCAGAGGCAAGCCTGAACATGTCTGATCCGCAGTAGTAGACGGTATAGGCGCAGACCGTGGCCGGAGCGACGACGCCCCTTTCGTTGAAATGCCTGCCGACCCAGCCGTTGAGCCGCGCGCCGGTCGCGTGCTCGAAGAGGACGGGGACCGCGGCCTCGGCAAGCTTTTTAAAGATCGCCGAAGGGCGCTTAGGCAGACCGGGATCGAAGCCTCCCGACGGTATCGAAAGGACGGCGACCGAGAGGGAATCGGAGCCGATCCCCGAAAGAAGCGCGCAGAGGTCGCCGATCTCGGCCGGCTTGAGATCGTCTGGCGCAAGCGATACCGCGACCGGCTTGAGCGCCGCGAAGAGCGGCGGTGAATATATCGCGTCCTCGAGGGCGGAAAGGGAATAGGAGGCCTGATCGATCGACACCCGGTCCATCGGATCTCCGCCGCTGAGCTTCTCAAGCGTTTCCGAGAGCAGACTGCGCTTGAGGTAGTCCTCTTCGCCGTAGAAGAAATAGGCCTTCGGCGTATCGCCGTCAAAGCCGTTTTTCAGTCTTTTCCTGAATTCCGCGTCGCCTATTGTCTGATACACCGCCGTCCCCTCCTTTGAGCAATGTCTTTTCCGCCCTCATCCCTGCGGTACGGTAAAATTATATCATCGACCGCCGCCGGTGTCAAGGCAGGATAACACCCGTGCTTAATTCTTGATATATTTTGCATTTCTGGTTGATCCGATTTTTCTGATAACTCCGTCTTTGATCATAGATCCCAGAATCTGTTCGATCGTCGTTGCGGATATATCCGGCATCAGGTCTTGAAGCTCTTTTTTGCTGATCGGCAAAAATGCGTTCATGAGCTTCATCGCTTCCGGAGTATTTTTTGCTGAGACCGGAGTCCATCTGCATATATTTTATTCGATTATATGCAAATTGTCAAGCGGATGATGCAGATAATGAGGCGATGTAAAAAAACTCGTTTCACGAGTTTTTCCATCGCCGTCGAGCGTTTGCTCGGCGCGGGACCGCGCCGTTTTTGCCCGTTAATTTTGCGTTTTATACTGTTTTT
>JAEEGI010002361.1_pt1 | contig 46486 bp, 44 predicted proteins | sample 8958751 | NCBI WGS metagenome assembly JAEEGI01 (sample SAMN16246545, study PRJNA631951) | gut metagenome | biome: gut microbiome; feature: rumen; material: KS-attached | host: Bos | place: Iran: Karaj | collected 2018-10
AAAAGTTGCCGAATTAATTTAGTTATCTCAAATATTAAGCATTATGAATTAAGCATTGAAAAAGTCCTTAAGTCCTGTAGTCCTTGCAAAATAATGAGAAATGAGAAGTGAAAATTGAGCCGGAAGTGGAAGCTTACCGGCTTTCTTTTTAGTGTTATTTCTGCCAGAAGGAGGGGGTGAGGATGGTTATCAGTGTGATGATTTCAAGACGGCCTGCCAACATCAGGATGGACATGACCCACTTGCCGGTGGGGGGCAGGAAATCGTAAGAACCGGTGATGCCCGTTACACCAGAACCTAAACCGTTGTTGGAAATGCATGATACGGACGAGAAGAAGGCATCGACGATGGGGAATCCCTCTGCCACAAGAACTACTCCGCCTATAAATATTAATATGGTGTAGATGAAGATAAATGCCGCTATCTCGCTGCCTCGTTCCTCGTTGACATACTGTCCGTTGACATCGACGGAGGCCAGTAGGCGAGGGCGGACGTATTTGCGGACTACGAAGAGGAAATTCTTCGTCAGATACACCATTCGGTCGATTTTCGCTCCTCCGGCGGTGGAACCGGCACAGGCTCCCATATACATCATGAAGAAGGTGAGGGTGAGTACCAGGAATCCCCATCCCTCCCAGTTGCCTGCACTGAATCCTGTGGAGGTCAGCGCTGAAACGATGTGGAACAGCGGGTCGATGGTGACGCTTTCCCATCCTGTGGCATGTTGACGGAAAATGATGGCTGACACAACGATGATGTAGTAGATGACTATGGTATAGACATAGGAACGGAACACGTCGTTGCGCCACAGTTCGCGCCACGACTGCTTGACGGCAACGATGATGAGACTGAAACTGACACCCCCGATGAACATGAACAGGGTGAGTACTGACTTGATATAGGGAGAATCGTAGGCGGCAATTCCTTGATTTTGAGTGGAGTATCCGCCTGTGGAGATGCAGGTCAAAGAATGGCATACACTGTCGAAGAAACTGATGGGGCCACAGCATAGGAGTAGGATTAAGGTGAGGGTAAGCAGTGTGTAGAGTCCCCACAGTATCTTGGCTGTATGTTCGATGCGTGCAGCCAGTTTGTCGTGCTTGATACCAGTTGCCTCGGCATGAAACAGCATCATGCCTCCGCTGTTGTTCAGGGCAGGGATGAAAGTCAGCGTAAAAAGGATGATACCCAATCCGCCTATCCACTGGGTGAGCGAACGCCAGATGAGTATGCCTTTGCTGCATCGTTCCACTTCACGTATCACGGTGGCGCCTGTAGTGGTGAATCCCGACATAGCCTCGAAGAAGGCTTCGCTGACGTTGAGCGGTGTTTCGCAGAGAATGAAGGGCAACATGCCGAACAGCGAGAAGACTATCCACACCATTGAGGCGAGCAGCATGCCGTCGCGCCGTTTCAGTATTCTGTTTTCCGGACGTGAGAAGAAATTGAACGACAGTCCCGTCAACAGTGTCAGCACGATGGCAATGGCAAACGCCATACTGTCATGTTCGTGGCTGAGTAATGACACCGTCAGCGGCAATGCCATAAAACCGGCTTCGATAATCAGAAGCTGGCCGAGCACTTTCAGCACCATCGCGTAATTGATTGCATGGCTGTTGCGGTGGAAGATAAAGTGTTTCATGTCGTTCAATTTAGCATTTTCTGTACTTTCTTCAAACTACCGTTCAGACATACCACCAATACCTGGTCGCCCACCTGTAACATCGTCTGGCCAGTGACCACTTCGCTTTGGTTGTTGCGGATGAATCCTGCAAACGAAATGCCCTCGGGTATCTTCAAATCCTTTATCGGCACGGAAGTGATTTTCGACGCTGCCTTGATTTCCAGTCTCACGACATCAGCGTCGGGCAGGACGAGGCATTTTGACGAGAACGATTCGGAATCTATCATCAATTGGAAAATGGCGTTTGCCATTTGCATCTTCATATTGAGTATCGAGCCGATGTTGAAGGATTCACCCATGTTGAAGAAGTAGGGGTGCTCGATGTCGGCTATCGTTTTCTTGATGCCCAGATCCTGCGCCATAAGGCATGTCAGAATATTGCCCTCAGACGATTTCGTCAGCGACACAAACGCATCGGCTTTTCCCACTCCTGCCTCTTCCAGAACGTTGGGATCGCCGGCTTCACCCACTATCACGTCGCATGAAGGACATTGGTGTATCAGATCACGGGCTCGGTTGAAATCGTTGTCTATCACCGTAAAACTGAAGGCCTTCGGTGCTGTTTCCAGTGTCATTTCAACGATTTTCCCACTACCGGCTATCAATACATTCTTGATGTCGAACAGCTGCATCCCGGTCAAGGTGCCCAGTTTCTCCTGATCGGCTGACGATATGGTGACATACAGGATGTCGCCGGGCTGCAATCGAGTGTCGCCCTTGGGTATCAGCGTGGTGAAATGCCTGCGGATGGCTACCACATGGAAAAAGCGCTCCCTTTGAGCCAGTTCGCGAAGGTATTTGCCAACAATGGGAGCATTGTCGGCAAGACGAATGCCCATCATAATCATTTCGCCCTTGTTAAATTCGTACCAGCTTCTTGCCCAAGGATGTTTCAGCGCCTCGTTGATGCCCTTTGCCAGCAGGTATTCCGGAAATACGGCATTGTCAACACCCATCGCATGCAGCGCTTCCAGATTGCACGGTTCTATATAGTCGTGCCTGTCCACTCTTGCCACCGTCATTCTGGCACCCATCGACTTCGCCACTCCGCATATCACGATGTTGCGTTCAGCAACATCCGTCACGGCAACCACCAGTTCGCTTTTGCCCACGTCAGCCTGTCGGAGAGTGGAAAACGCAGTACCGTCGCCCTCTATCGTCATCAGGTTGTATTCGGAATCAAGCATAGAGAGTTTTGAGGCATCTTTATCAATGATATAGATGTCCATTTCCTCACCGGAAAGATATTTCGCAAGATGGGTTCCTGTCGATCCTGCTCCAACGATAACAATTCTCATATTATTCCTAAATTGATGGTCAGCTTTTTAATTTCTGAATATATGGCCGCTCCCAGTCTTTGTCGTGATAACGCTGGCTGTCGTATTGCATGAGGTCGAGATCGATGGTGATGCACTGTTTGGTGCGACTGGTCTCTGCCTCGATATCTTTGAGTAGTGCCTGCAGTTGGTCAACGGGGAGGGTAGTGGTGGCATAGGCCAGTCGGTTCATATACCAGATGCCGGTGCCCTTGATGTCCTGCGTCCACAGACAGCGGCTTAACCGCACATCGTCAAACAAATGGATGAGCCGCTGCGAAGCCCACTGGATATGGGCTACGGGCAGGTGGGTGGAGCCGAGGGCAATGATGATATGATGCTTCATTTCTTTTCTTGTAATATGCCGTGACGATAGGCATAGAGCAACTGGCGCAAGTCGTTGACCTGGGAACGCAGTTCGTCGCCTTTGTCGGTATCGGCTACCAACATGCGGTGAGCTGAGAGTTCGACAAGTTGGGTAGTCGATTTGATATCAGTTCCCTTTTGAATGGCGTCTGACGCACTCATAAATGGCTCATGCTGAACCAATTGGAAACCTCGGCTGTGGTAAACTAATGTGTATCCTGCAATACCTGTTTCCTTATGATAGGCCTCGGAAAAGCCTCCGTCGATGACCATCAGTTTGCCGTTGGCCTTGATGGGATTCTCGCCTTTGGAGGCATGCACGGGAACATGGCCGTTGATGATGTGGCGGTTGGGACCGTCAATCCCGAAGGCATCCATGATGCGGTCACAAACGGCCTCGTTGTCGCGCAACTGGAAATAATATCCTTTCTCTTCCTTGTAAGTCTCTTTGTCCATGAGGAAATAGCGTTCGAAGGTGGCCATTTTCGACTTGTCGAAGAGTGGGGAGTCCTTGCCGCACCAGAGATAGAGGAAATAGTCTTTGGCAAACTGGCGCAGGGTGGGGTCGGTGTCGCTGGTGAAGGCGGCACGGATTATCATGCCGATGTTGTGCATCAGTTCCTTGCCCTGATAGCGCTTGCCGTCGTAGAGTTCAACTTCCTTCAGACTGCCGTCGGCATTGAGCGGACAGGAGGCATGGAAGAGCAGGTTGTGGTTGCTGATTTTGAACATGCAACCATGCGAAAGCAGCATTTTGGTGTGCTTGCGCAGTTTTTCACACACCCGGAAGCTATGGTGCAGTTTCTGCATGAGCAGTTCCTCGTCGGGAGTAAGCCGGCAGGGGTCGCTTGGGTCGATGGTGGGGAAATGGCACGAAGTCATCGGATAGTCTTTGCCATCAAGTCGGCAGATGCCTTTCTCGTAATCAACGGCTTCGAGCAGACAGCGGTCTTGCATCATCCACTCGGGACGGCGCTTGAAAATCTGAGCCTCGGTCTTGAACTGCAGCACGGAGATGGCTTTGTGCATCTGGGCTGTGAGCCGCATGGTCTTATCGTCGAGGGTGTTACCCTTCAGCAGTCGGGGAACGAACTCCTGGCAGGGGTCGTCGCCATAGGTATCCATAGCAAAGGTGGCCAGTGGCACGAGGTTGATGCCATAGCCCTCCTCCAGTGTGGCGAGATTGGCATAGCGGAGTGAGAGTCGCAGCACATTGCAGATGCAGGCATCGTTGCCGGCACAGGCTCCCATCCACAGAATGTCGTGGTTGCCCCACTGGATATCCCAGGAATGGTATTGCCGCATGGTGTCGAGAATGATGTGGGCACCCGAGCCTCTGTCGTAGATGTCGCCAAGAATGTGCAGTTGGTCGATGGCCAGTCGCTGGATGACGTTGCACAGGGCAATGATGAAATCGTCGGCACGTCCTGTAGAGATGATGGTATCGACGATGACGCTGACATAAGCTGCCTTGTCGGTGTCGTCGGTGCGCTCGTGCAGCAGTTCCTCGATGATGTAGCCGAAGTCTTCGGGCAGTGCCTTGCGCACCTTCGAGCGAGTGTATTTGCTGCTGACGTCGCGGCAGACAGCCACCAGTCGGTGGATGGTGATGTGATACCAGTCCTCGATGTCGGTTTCGGCAGCCTTGATGAGTTCTATCTTCTGTTCGGGATAGTAGATGAGGGTGCAGAGCTCGCGTCGCTCCTTGTCGCGGATATCGCCGGCAAAGAGTTCGGTGACTTTACGCTTGATGTTGCCCGAGGCATTCTTCAATACATGGAGGAAGGCTTCGCTCTCGCCGTGCAGGTCGGCCAGAAAGTGTTCGGTTCCCTTGGGCAGATTCATGATGGCTTCGAGATTGATTATCTCGGTAGCGGCAGCTGCTATTGTCGGGAACGAGTTGGACAGCAGCTTGAGGTACTGCATGTCGAGTTGTAGTTTATGTTGGTCAGTAGTAGTTTGTAGATTCATATCTTCAGGTGATTATAAATTTGTTGATGTATTTGCTTGGTAATGCGGTCGTTGAGCGGCGGTACTGGCATAAACCCTTCGTCGAACCCCGTGAAGTCGGCCAGCAGTTGCATAGTGCGACACGCCATCTTGTAGAGCTTGTCGTCGCGAAGCGTCTCTGCAAGGTGGTCTTCCTCGACATCGTGCTCGCGCAGTTCCTTGTCAATTTCGCATAGGTGACTGATAGTGAGTTGGCGGTGCAGAACGAGTTTGCGTATCTGTCGGAAAGTGGCTTCCAGACGGTCGTTCTCAGAAGCATATTGAAGTCCGATGCTCTCTTGGATAGTCTTAGGGGTGACATCCATCTGGGGCAGGTAACTGTTGATTCTGTGCACGTCAATGTCGGGCACTTGATAGTTCAGCAGATGGGCACCGCGCAAAACGATGCTGTAGATGTTCTCATGATGGGCATAGCAAAGCAGATGTCGCCACTGCTCATAGTCGGCAATGGTGATGAGGTCGTCGGTCACCCAACGGTTGTCACCGGTAATACCTGCCTTGATGAAGCATCGCAGCATATTGCCGGTCTGCGGTTTCATCAGTTCAATGGTATTGCTGTCAAGCACCTTGCGATAGACGGTATAGGTCTTTTGTGCCATTTCGGTAGAGGTGATGGAGTGGGTGATGATGGGGTTGCGGATGATTTCCATGCGCTGGTTCCAACCCAGTTTCCGAATGCATTCCTCTTCCATCTTGCCTTGAATGATAACGGCATAAGCCTCTTCGACGAGGTGGCGCTGATAGAGCAGTTTCTTAGGCAGCTTCTCTTTCCAGTAATTCTCGTCGACCACCCACGGCTCCAGTTGTCCATAGGGCGAGAGCACCATGCGGACACCTTTGCCGGCAGCCATTTTGAAAATGCGACACGCCGACCGTTGCCAGCAACCGTGAATATGCAGAATATCATAGGGACTGGAGTTCAGACTTTCCTTGGCGTCACCTTCGGAAGTGGCAACGGTGTTGTTGGCCTCGAGTCCCATGCTGTCAGTAAGCAAGTTGACATAGCGATTGATAAGGTCGTCGCTTTGTGGGATATAATGCAGTATCTTCATGGGAATAGTTGAATGTTTAATCTATCAGATTCTTGAAGAACACCTGAAGGCGAAGCCCCACCAGACTGAACCACTTAATAGAAGTGTCATAGAAGCGGATGGCATCATAGATTCGCTGGGAGGTAATGGCAACCGCATCGTAATTGCCACGCTTCAGTTTATAGTGTCTGGCCTGATGCCCCTTGCCAGAACGGCGCTCAGCCTTGCGGAGCATTGGTTCTACCTCTTCGAGCTGAGTGAACAATTGGAATGTCACATCATCAGGATGTTTACGACCGGTATAGATCATGACTACCTCAGAGAGATGGTCTGCCATTTGAGCGACTAACCCGTCAATCCACTGAGGTGATGTGGGCGGACGATTGATGTCGGCCAGCACAATGATGTCGCTCTTGGCTGCCTTTACGCCCACATAGAGCGCCAATTGCATGCGACTCGGATTTGGCACTGACTTGGGAAGAAACGTAACATGCAGCTGCGGATATCTCACCTTCATGCTTTTCAGCAAATCGGATGTGTTGTCAGTCGAGGCATCATCGACAACGATAACTTCATAAGGGGTGGCACACTCCTGGTGGAAAAACTGCGCCAGATGCTGCTCGATAGCTGTTTCATCGTCGTGAACAACCATGACGAAGGACAGTTGTGGAACGTTGTTGTTTGTCTGTTCTGTCATTTCTTTAGTTTATAACTCATCTGCCGTATAGCCCTGCGGCAAACGGCGACAATTGTATTGCGAAGCCATGATTTCGCCATAGGCTCCGGCTGAGCGGATGGCCAGCAAATCACCACGACGACAAGCGTTGAGGTCGATATGCTTGGCAAAAACATCAGTCGATTCGCAGATGGGACCTACCACATCGTAAGACTGGGCAGTCTCCTCGCTCGTGATGTTTTCTATCTTATGGTAAGCCTGATAGAGCGCAGGACGAATGAGGTCGGTGAAACCGGCATCGACAATGCAGAACTGCTTGGTGGCCCCCTTCTTTATATATAAGGTACGCGTGATAAGACTGCCGCACTGAGCCACAACGGCACGTCCCAGTTCGAAATGGAGCGTCTGGCCAGGGCGCAACTTAAGTTTCTTGGCATAGGTGTCGAAATAGTCCTTGAAATCAGGAATCGGCACGCGGTTAGGATGTTGATAATCTACACCCAATCCGCCACCTACATTGATGTGCTCCATGACAATGCGGTGTTGCTCCAACAGATTCTGCAATTCGTTGATGCGATTGCAGAGTGCCTCGAAGTCGCCCATATCGAGTATCTGACTACCGATGTGGAAATGAAGCCCTACAACCTTGATATGTTGCATGGTCTTAGCTTCCTCGATGACACTCAACATGTCGCGCATGGCAATACCAAACTTATTCTCAGCCAATCCTGTAGTGATATTGGCATGAGTATGGGCACCGACGTTGGGGTTGAGACGGAAAGCCACACGGGCCGTCTTGCCCCTTTGGGCTGCCAGTTCGTTGATAACCTCCAGTTCGGGAATGCTTTCGACATTGAAGCAGAATATGTCGTTGTCGAGACCGAGATTGATTTCCCAGTCGCTCTTGCCGACACCGGCATAAACAATCTTTGTTGCAGGAAAACCGGCGCGCAGCGAGGCTTCTATCTCGCCACCGCTGACACAATCGGCGCCAAGTCCTGCCTGGCGGATAGTGCGCAGTATTTGAGGGTTGGCATTGGCCTTGACGGCATAGTGAACCACAAAGCCCTCATGCTTTGCGGCTTCGGTATTGATAGCCTGCAGCGTCTTTCGCAACAGTTCCGTATCGTAATAGTAGAACGGTGTCTGCAGCTGCTGGAATTTATTGATAGGAAATACTCCTTTTGCCATTGTGTTGTGTTGCTGTTGTGTTATTTATTAAATAATGTGTTGCTCAAACTCTGGAGGGCACGCTTCTTGTCTTCCTCGCGAATGAGGAACGAGATGTTGTAGTTAGAACCTCCATAGCTGACCATGCGAACGGGGATATTCTTCATGGCATCGAGCGCGAGTGTTTCGAAACCGATGTTCGACCAGTCGAGGTCGCCCACAACGCAGATGATGCACATATTGGTATCGACGGTCACTGTGCCGTATTTCTTCAGTTCATCGACAATCTCACCTAGGTGGGAAGAATTGTCAATTGACATAGAAACACCAACCTCAGAAGTGCACACCATATCGATAGGAGTCTGGTAGCTCTCGAAAATCTCGAATACCTTGCGCAGGAAACCGGTAGCCAGCAACATGCGGCTCGACTTGATTTTGACGGCGATGATGTTGTCCTTGGCAGCAACAGCCTTTATCTTGCCATATTCCGTCTGATTGGAAATGATAGTGCCCTCGGCATCGGGATCCATCGTGTTAAGCAGACGGACAGGAATGCCGGCATATTTAGCAGGCTGAATGCAGGTGGGGTGGAGAATCTTGGCTCCGAAGTAGGCTAACTCGGCAGCCTCCTCGAAATGCAACTGATGAACGGGAGCCGTATGGTCAACCACGCGGGGATCGTTATTGTGCATTCCATCGATGTCTGTCCAAATCTGAATTTCCTCAGCATCCAGTGCAGCACCGATGAGTGAAGCGGAGTAATCGCTGCCACCACGCTGCAGGTTGTCGATTTCGCCATAGGCATTACGGCAGATGAAACCCTGAGTGACATAAACCTGATAGCCCTCGTTGTTGGCCATGATAGCTGACAACTTTTCGCGGATATAGACTGGGTCGGGCTCGGAATTCTTGTCGGTTCGCATGAAATCGAGGGCATTGAGCAACACGGCTTTGATGCCTATCTCGTTCATGTAGTTGACTACCATATTGGTGGATATCAACTCGCCCTGAGCCACAATGCTCTTCTCTTCAAACGATGTGAAGAGTTCTTTGGTGAAAGAGCGCAGATAGTCCATCTCATTGTTGATGAATTCGCGGGTAGTCTCTTTCTTCTCGTTGGTAGAATAGAGTTCATCAATGTGCTTCATGTACTTGCGCTCAAGGACATTGATGACTTCATTGGCACCTTCTGGATTCTTCTTGTAGAGATAGTCAGAGATTTCCACCAGCGAATTGGTGGTTCCGGCCATAGCTGACAAAACTACAAAAACAGGCTCACCTGACTTGGTGACCAGTTTCGTTACTTCCTTCATGCGGTCTGGGCTTCCTACCGATGTACCGCCAAACTTCATTACTTTCATTGTCGTATGTTTTAGTTTTTACATTTTTTCCTATTATATGTCCTCACGTGTAGAATAGTCAACCTTGCGAATTTCCTCTGGCTCATTCTCCTGTTCGTAGGCGGCTATCTTGTTGTAGTCGTTGGTGATTTCCTCTACATGACCGTCGATGCAACGATAGACAATACCGGGGAAATCCTTCAACAAAGGGATGTTGTGAGTAGTCATCACAACAGAAGTACCCATCTGGGTAACCTGACGCAGCAGGCTGATGATGTTGGCTGCTGTCTCGGTGTCGAGATTACCGGTAGGCTCGTCGGCGATGATTATCTTCGGCTTGTTCAGAATAGCACGGGCAATGGCGATGCGCTGTTGCTCTCCTCCGGACAACTCGTGAGGGAAACGGTCGACATAGTCTTTCATTTCCACATCCTCCAGCACGTCGTTGATTCGCTCTTCTATCTCGTCCTTATTCTTCCAACCTGTTGCTCTCAGAACGAAAGCAAGGTTGTCGTGAACGGTGCGGTCGCCCAGCAACTGGAAGTCCTGAAAGATGATACCCATCTGGCGACGAAGGGCTGGGATGTACTTGCGCTTCAGTCCGCGAAGGTCGTGGTTGAGTACAAAGGCATTATCGGCCTCGTTGACATCCAACTCGAAATAAAGGGTCTTCAACAAGGTGCTCTTACCGGCACCTACACGACCGATGATGTAAATAAACTCGCCCTCGTCAACGTGGAAGTCAACTTCTTTCAGCACGAGAATGCCATCTTTCTGATAGATATTTGCTTTCTGATAATCTATTAACATCTTATTATTTTATTTGCTGGTTACAATTTATTTCATTTCGCCCTTGGCCTTGGCTTCACGGCGTTGCTTGTCCCAATTGGGATCGTGGCGCTGTTGCAGTTCAGAAGCAACATCCTCGATACGAAGTCCCTTCTCTGTCAGCAGCACAAGAAGATGATAGAGCAGATCGCTGGCCTCATAGACCAAATGGTCGTTGGTGCCGTTGGTGGCCTCGATAACTGTTTCCAAGGCCTCTTCGCCCACTTTCTGGGCAATCTTGTTCACACCCTTGGTAAAAAGGCTGGTGGTATAGGAGCCCTCGGGCATCTCTTCCTTGCGCTTATTGATAAAATCCTGCAGTTCGCCGAGGAAGAGTAGGGGATTTTTGTCGTTGTCCTCGCCCCAGCAGGTATCGGTTCCTTTATGACAGGTAGGACCGACAGGGTTGACCTTTACCAGGAGCGTGTCGTTATCACAGTCAATCTGCATACTGACCAAATTGAGGAAGTGGCCGCTGGTCTCTCCCTTGGTCCAAAGTGTCTGGCGCGTACGGCTCCAGAAAGTGACGTGCCGGGTATCAATGGTCTTCTGATAGGCTTCCTCGTTCATAAAGCCTAACATCAACACGTTCTTTGTCGTTGCATCCTGGATGATTGCGGGTACAAGTCCGCCCATCTTTTCGAAATCTATCTTCATAATCTTACATTAATTCCTTCGTTAGCTAAGTATTGTTTTAATTCGGGTACAGGTATCTCGCCAAAATGGAAGACGGAAGCTGCCAGAGCAGCGTCGGCATGACCTTCAAGGAATACATCACGGAAATGTTCGCGCTTGCCGGCCCCACCGCTGGCGATTATGGGAATAGAGAGATTGTCGGCCAACTGGTGAAGAGCCTCATTGGCGTAACCATTCTTTGTTCCGTCGTGATTCATCGACGTGAAGAGTATCTCGCCAGCACCACGCTCTTGCGCCTCGTGAGCCCACTCGAAGAGTCCGCGCTCGGTGCGTTCACGACCTCCTTTCAGATAGCAGTGCCATCCATCGTCGTCTAAGCGGGCATCAATGGCAACGACACAAACCTGACTGCCGAACCGGGTGGTTATCTCGTCTATAAGTTCTGGACGGCGAATCGCAGCACTGTTCACGCTCACCTTATCGGCACCGGCATAGAGCAGTCGCTCCACATCCTTCAGCTCGTTAATGCCACCGCCTACAGTAAAAGGGATATTCAATGTCTCAGCCACCTTGGTTACCATTTCCGTAAACGTCTTACGGCCCTCAAAGGACGCTGTGATATCAAGGAATACTAGTTCATCGGCACCCTGCTCGGAATATGCCTTGCCCAGTTCTACTGGGTCGCCCGCAGAACGGAGATTGATAAAGTTGGTTCCTTTGACCGTCTCACCGTCTTTTACATCCAGACAAGGTATAATACGTTTTGCTAATGACATATTTCTCAAATTACATTTATCAGTTCATGAAGGTCAATCTTCCCCTCATATATTGCTTTTCCGAAAACTACAGCAGGAATGCCGGCTGCATCGAGGGCGCGGATATCGTCGATGCTCGAAACGCCTCCACTGGCTATCAGGTGCAGATCGGGATATTCTTGCATCACACGCTTATAGAGGTCGATGGCAGGACCTTGTAATGTGCCGTCTTTTGAAATCTCTGTGCAGAGCACATTCTTGACTCCTGCATCAATGTATTTCTTAAGGAAAGGAAGCAGGTCTTCCGTCGAGTCTTCTTTCCAACCGTTAATACTGATTTTCCCATTACGGACATCTGCACCCAGTATCAGTCGGTCTGCGCCATAAATCTGTAGCCACGAGATGAACAGGTCGGGATTAGTAACGGCTATCGAACCTACTGTCACCATCTCGGCACCGTTAGCAAAGGCTGTCTCAATATCATCGTCAGTCTTGATGCCTCCTCCGAAATCAACGCAGAGATGGGTTTGCAAGACAATCTGCCGGAGAACATCGGTGTTGACGATGTGTTTTGACTTTGCACCGTCGAGATCTACGACATGAAGACGCTTGAAACCAAAGGATTCAAACTCTTGAGCCACTTCGGCAGGCGAGTCGCGATAAACGGTCTTCTGATCGTAATCTCCCTTGGTCAGACGAACACATTGGCCGTTGATAATGTCGATGGCAGGAATCAGTTCTATCATAATGCTAAGAAATTCTTTAAAATTTTTTCTCCAACAGCTCCACTCTTTTCCGGGTGAAACTGGCAGGCATGGAAATTGCCCTTGTGCATGGCTGACGAGTAGGGCAGAATGTAGTCGGAAATGGCTGCAGTCTCAGAGCAGAGGGGCACATAAAAGGAATGGACGAAATACACATAAGGGTGTTCGCCCAACCCAGCAAAAAGTGGGTCTCTTAGCGCAGAGTCCTCATTGCTAAACTTTATCTCGTTCCATCCCATGCAGGGCACCTTGTCTTCGTGGCGCTTAGGCAGGAATCGCTTCACATCGGCATCGAAAACACCAATACAATCGGTATCACCCTCTTCGGAATGACGACAGAGCAGTTGCTGACCAATGCAGATACCTAAGACGGGTTGTTTTAAATCGCGAATAATCTCGTCGAGTCTGCGTGCTTTCAGATAGTTCATAGCACCACGGGCCTCTCCCTGTCCAGGAAACAGAACGCGGTCGGCTTTCTGCAGTTGTTCGGCGTTGTCAGTTAGCAGAGGCTCAATCCCTAGTCGTCGGAGGGCATTGACCACTGAATAGATATTGCCGGCATTATATTTAACGATAGCTACGTTCATGAGAAAATAATCGTCTTGTTCTTATAAGTCAGTATCTTACGCTGGATATGTTTTGAAACGGCATGTGAAAGCACTATCTTCTCTAAATCCTTACCCTTCAGCACGAGACTCTCGGGAGTATCCTTGTGGGTGATGCGTGTAACGTCTTGCTCAATGATAGGTCCGGCATCCAGTTCGGCTGTCACATAGTGGCTGGTGGCTCCAATAATCTTCACACCGCGCTCCCATGCCTGATGATAAGGCTTGGCACCAATGAAGGCAGGAAGGAACGAGTGGTGAATGTTTATGATGTGGTTGGGGTAGGCTGCAATCATCTCGTCAGAAATAATCTGCATGTAACGGGCCAATACGATAAAGGTGACTTCGTTCTTACGCAACAGTTCCATTTCGGCTGCTTCTACTTCAGCTTTGTTAGAGTGGTCTTTCTTAATGCTAAAGACATAGTAGGGAATATTAAACTGTTCGGCAACATAGCGTAGGTCGTCATGATTCGACACGATACAGGGAATATCAATCTCCCATTCACCTGCTTTCCAGCGAGCCAGCAGATCGTAGAGGCAATGACTCATCTTCGATACAAAGATTGCCATTCTTGGACGCTTGTCGCTGAAATAGAGCTTGCAAGTCATCTTATAACGCTGGGCATATAGCGTATTGATATATTCCTGTATTTTTTCGCGTGGAATCAGGAAGCTTTCAAGTTCCCACTCGATGCGCATGAAAAACATGCCGTCCTGTTTGTCAACATATTGGTCGAGATAGACGATATTCCCTTGATTATCAGTGATAAAGCGAGTTACTTCTGATATAATACCCTGTTGATCGGGACAATGCAGAAGCAAGATGGCTGTTGGTTTCTTCATTTCCATTCTAATTTCAGTTTACTATTTAGCGTGCAAAATTACAAAATTAATTTCACATTACCAAAGGTAATCCTGAAAATCAGCTATTGGAAGTTGCTCGAAGAATAATACTAGTGGCTCCAAGGGTGAATAGAGTGCCATCTTCTATCCTGCGACGCTCACGGGGCTTTAGTTCGACATTATCGACGAAAGTTCCTGTATTACTATTGTTGTCGCTCAGCGTGTAAATGAGCTCTCCACGCTTGTTACGGCTCACATTGAGAGTGCAATGATTGAGATCGACACTGGGGTCAACAGTTTCAAAAGGAGTATTGATGGGATTGCCCTTCTGATAGCGACCTATTACATTATCTCCCATTTGAAGGGGAATTTCCTGCTTGAAGTGGAAGACATTTTCTATCACAACGATGCTGCCATACTCGGTTTCAAGGGAGGATGTCTGTAATTTCAGGTTCTCTTCCTTCTGCGTGTCTCTCAGTTTGGAAACACCAATGCGGATGCCAAACTGCTTGCCACACTCGTTGCATTGGAAAACAAGCGACTGCCCTGGCTCATACTTGCTTTCGTCGAAAGATATATAGGTATCACATTTGGGACAACGTACTCGCTTCATCCTTCTATACTCCTTTTATATACCCATCCTTCCTCGAAATCTTCTTCAAAACGTAACTCGTGAAGCTCGGAATAAGCATCTCTCTCAGACTTGAAATGTCCATATACAACGCGAACTACTCCATTATGTACATTAATGTCTGTGTCCTTAAAACCTCTGTTACGTAACTTTTTGACGAATATTTCTGCATTGGAACGCTTGACCTGACTTGCCAATACTATACAATAGGGATTGGCTGTGGCTTTGTCAACTACTTTGTCTTTGGGCTTCGACTGTTCTGTTGAACTGTCATGTTTTGTGCCCTTTTCTGCTTCTGTCTTTTGTGTTACCACATTCTCAGGAGCAATCACAGGGGTTGCAGGAGCCATATTGGAATCCTTAGGTAAGAGTCGGTCTATTACCGAGTTCTTCAACATGCTCATGGATTGCGATTGCATATCGCTATTTGCAACAGGTGTGGTCAACAGGAAAAAGAGAACTATTGCTGCAGCAACGGCAACGGTGTTCCGAATCCATGACATTTTGACATGAATGGCATGGTCATCATCCTCTTCCTCCATAAAGTCGATAAGCGACGGGCTTTCTGTTTCGTTTTCTTCTTCAACCTTTTCAGAAGAAGCTGCTTCTACGACTGGTTCCCTTGCGGTAATAGGCTTTGTATTAACGTTTTGCGTTGATTTTAGTAAACTAAATTCGTAAGAGTTTAAACCGTAGAGATAAGGGGTTAGAATGCCTGCTCCATAGGGAACAAAGCTATAGCTGCCTTCGTCATTAGTTTCCAAAGTGCCGATTCCGTTTAGAATATAATAACCTTCTCGTGATACTATTTCCCTTATTTCATCGACTTCTTGTTCTATCTTGCGCAGGGCTTCAGGATAGCTGATGTCGTAAGCTTCTACATAAGATTGAACCAGCAATGAGTCGTTCATCTTCAATTGAGAATTGAATCCTGTGGTACGCATTGGGGGTAAAAACATTCCATCATTCTCGTCAATACGGGCAGGAACGTAATGTGCAACAAAGCCTCCAAAGCCTGGCACTGCCACACAATCATTGCTCAAAAGGAGCGTTTCAATATGTTTAGCTAATTCAATCACAGTGCAAAAATAGATATTTTTTATGAAACGTGCAAGGAAAATTCATTTTAAAGTTATAAAAAGCATAAAAGTTTTTGTTTTCCGACAAATAATTACTATTTTTGCAGTGTCATTTTAGAGTATGGAATATATAGAAACTGCAATCAAAGGTGTGTATATTATTGAGCCTCGTGTATTTAACGACGCTCGAGGATATTTCTTTGAGGCTTGGAAACAATCCGAATTCAACGAGAAAATCGGACCTGTAAACTTTGTTCAAGACAATGAGTCGAAGTCGTCGAAGGGCGTTTTGCGTGGGCTGCATTATCAAAAAGGTAGTGCTTCGCAGGCAAAATTAGTGCGGGTTATCAAGGGATGTGTACTTGATGTTGCTGTGGACATCCGTAAAAGCAGTCCTACTTTCGGCCAGCACGTGATGGTGGAATTGAGCGAGGACAACAAACGTCAGTTCTTTATTCCACGTGGTTTTGCCCATGGGTTCCTGGTTTTGAGTGAGGAAGCTATATTTACTTATAAGGTGGACAATCCCTATGCACCACAATGTGATGCAGGCATCCGCTGGAATGATCCTGATCTTAACATCCAGTGGCCCATCAATCCCGAGGAGGTTATTACCAGTGAAAAGGATTTGAAACAGCCTTTAATGAAAGATGCAGAACTTTTCGATTAACTTTTTAATTATCAATTATATATAGAAATGAATATAGCAGTTGTTGGAACGGGTTATGTTGGACTCGTGTCTGGTGCTTGTTTCGCAGATACAGGTGCCAATGTAACATGTGTTGATGTAGATGCAGACAAAATCGAGCGTTTGAAGAATGGTGAGATTCCTATTTATGAACCGGGTCTCGATGAATTGGTGAAAAAGAACTTTTCTGCTGGTCGTTTGAAATTTACGACCGATTTGACTTCTGTCTTGGACGATGTGCAGATAGTGTTTTCTGCTGTTGGCACGCCTCCTGATGAAGACGGCTCTGCAGATTTGAAATATGTGTTACAGGTAGCTAGAACCATCGGTCAGAATCTTAACCATTATGTGGTTGTTGTTACAAAGTCAACAGTTCCTGTGGGAACGGCCAAAAAGGTGCGCCGTACTATTGAAGAGGAATTGCAGAAACGTGGCGTCGATATTGAGTTCGATGTGGCTTCTAATCCCGAATTCCTGAAAGAAGGTAATGCCATAAAGGATTTCATGTCGCCCGATCGTGTTGTAGTGGGCGTAGAGAGTGAGCAAGCCAAGAAGGTATTAAGCAAACTTTATAAGCCGTTCCTTCTTAATAATTTCCGTGTGATTTTCATGGATATCCCTTCCGCCGAAATGACGAAATATGCTGCTAACTCTATGTTGGCTACCCGTATTTCATTTATGAATGATATTGCCAACCTTTGTGAACGGGTAGGGGCTGACGTTAACATGGTTCGTGCTGGTATTGGCGCTGATACTCGTATCGGTCGTAAGTTTCTCTATGCCGGATGTGGTTACGGCGGTAGCTGTTTCCCCAAGGATGTAAAGGCACTCATCAAGACAGCCGACCAGAACGGTTATTCGATGGAAGTGCTGAAGGCAGTTGAGCGTGTCAATGAGAAGCAGAAGTCAATCCTCTTCGAGAAACTGCAGAAAGCCTTTGATGGCCAGTCGCTAAAGGGCAAAACTATAGCAATGTGGGGTCTCTCCTTTAAGCCTGAGACCGACGATATGCGCGAGTCAACAGCGTTGGTGATGATTAATTTGCTGCTCGAAGCGGGCTGCATAGTTCGTGCCTATGACCCCGTTGCCATGAACGAATGTAAGCGCCGTATTGGTGACAAAATCACATACTGTCGCGATATGTATGATGCCGTTTTGGATGCTGACGCTCTGCTTTTGCTGACGGAATGGAAAGAATTCCGCTTACCCACATGGGGTGTTATCAAAAAAGCTATGAAACGGCCTTTGGTTATTGACGGACGAAATATTTTTGATATCGAGGAACTACACGAGAACGAGTTCGAGTATCATTGCATAGGTAAATAGTCGTTGGGATATGAAAGTTACTCTCTTACAGACTGATATAGCATGGGGCGATGCCGAAGAAAATATTCATAGGGCTGAGCAACTGATGGATTCAGCTGTAGGGAGTGACTTGTATGTCCTTCCAGAGATGTGGAGTACTGGCTTTGCTACACGCCCTGAAGGTATTGCCCATGACGAAGAAGACAATATTGCACTGATGTGGATGAACCATATCGCTTCAGAAAGAAAGTGCGCCATTTGTGGCAGCCTGGCTGTCCGTTTGACTGATGGTACGTATAGGAACCGACATTATTTTATTAACGGGCGCAGTGGCCAGAATGCCTATTACGACAAACATCACCTGTTTACCTATGGAGGTGAGCATCAGTATTACACCGCAGGGCAGACACATACTATTGTTGAATATGAAAGGTTCCGGATTCTTCTGCTGACTTGTTATGACTTGCGTTTCCCTTGTTGGAGTCGCTATTCTGACGAACACAATTTCGACATGATGGTGGTAGTTGCCAATTGGCCTTGTTCGCGACAGTCAGCCTGGCAAATACTTACCCGTGCTAGGGCTATAGAAAATCAAGCTTATCTCATAGGTGTAAACAGAGTGGGAGATGATTCCTATTCTCACTATGCAGGTGCCAGTTGCGCTATAGATGCTATAGGCCGTTCGCTAGGACAATGCCAAATAGGCATTCCCAATGCATTGACAGTAGAATTGTCATTACAGGAACTTCAACGTCGACGTTCCAAATTTCGGGTTCTTGACGACCGAGATTGAAAAAATACCTATATTTTCTTGTTGATTGACTTTTTTTTTATAACTTTGTCGTCGGAAACTAAAACTTTTGTTTCATGACACTGATTATAGTACTATTGCTAATAGCCTCTTACCTGTTGATTGCAACAGGACACCTGACAGGTGTAAATAAAGCTGCTATCGCCATGTTTCTAGGCACAGCAGGCTGGGTATTCTATGTGTGCTATGGTACAGACTTCGTAATGCAGCAGTATCCAAACGACTATCTAGGATATCTTTCTGGTGCAGAGCCTACAAGTGAAACCGTAAAGTTTTTTATATATGATCACATCTTTCTAAATTATGTGGGTAAGGCGGCAGCCATTGTTATGTTTCTGTTGGCAACTATGTCTATCATTGAACTGCTTAACAACAATGGATGTTTCGATTTTATTACGGAATGGATTCGTACTCGCAATTCTAAACGCTTGTTGTGGACCATTACCCTTGCCACATTCATTCTTTCTGCCAATCTTGATAACTTGACCACCACCACTATGATGCTGGTCATTATGCATAATATCGTTCAGAGCGGTCGTCAACGCATGCTAGTAGGTTCTGCCATAGTACTTTCTGCTACCTGTGGTGGATGCTTTACAGTTATAGGCGACCCGACAGGATTAATCCTATGGGGCGATGGGGCTGTTACAGCAACTCATTTCTCTGCCTATCTCGTTGTCCCGGCTCTCTTGGCATGGATAGTTCCCACAATTTTTATTAATTACCAATTGCCTGATCGGCTGGATTGCGAATGGAGTACCTCGCCATATCGTGGTGATGACACCCGCTTGAATCGTTGGCAACGCCTTGTGATGCTTTTTGTTGGTATTGGGGGATTGTGGTTCATCCCTACTTTCCATAACATCACTAAACTAGCACCATTCCTTGGTGCATTGTGTACACTTAGTGTATTGTGGGTTGTCAACGAGGCATTCAATCACAAACTGATGAATGCAGATCAGATGGCTCAGCGTCGAATTCCCAGAGCCTTACAGTATGGCGCTATCCATCAGATGCTGTTTGTGATGGGTATCATGTTAGGGCTAGGTGTTGTTGCCGAGACAGGTGTCTTTAGCGACATTGCAGCATGGTTCGACGATTACATTCATAATATCTGGTTCATCGGCATTAGCTCTGGTATCTTCAGTTCTTTGATTGACAGCTTTACCATTGCCGTCAGTGACATTATGCTTTATCAGATTTCAGAAGTAGGCGATATGACCACCAATGGTGCATATTGGGAAATTATAGCATATTGCACAGCCGTCGGTGGTTGTTTGCTTTGTGTTGGCTCTACCAGTGGACTTGCTCTGATGAAGATGGAACATGTGCGTCTTTGGTGGTATCTTAAGAACCTTACTCCGAAAGTGGCTGTTGGCTGGATAGTCGGTCTATTGGCCTTGTGGATTGAAATAAACCTAATCTAAGATAATTATGAGTAAAATTAAAACTATTGGAATTTTGACATCTGGAGGTGACTCCCCAGGCATGAATGCAGCTATTCGTGCCGTCACCCGTGCTGGCATCTACAATGGTTTCACCATCAAAGGTATTTATCGTGGCTACGATGGTCTTATTAAGGGTGAAGTCAAGCAGTTTACAACTGAGAATGTTTCTGGTATTATTACTCGTGGTGGTACCATCCTTAAGACTGCTCGTTCTAAGGAGTTTATGACTCTGGAAGGTATGCAGAAGGCTTACGACACTTGTATGAAGGAAGAAATTGATGCTTTGGTTGTTATCGGAGGTAATGGTTCGCTCACAGGTGCTCGCAACTTCGGTATGGAGTTTGACTACCCTGTGATAGGTTTGCCCGGCACTATTGATAATGACCTCTATGGTACTGACTCAACCATCGGTTACGATACAACGATGAACACCATTATGGAGTGTGTCGACCGTATTCGTGATACAGCCAATTCCCACGAACGAATCTTCTTTGTTGAGGTGATGGGTCGAGATGCAGGTTTCCTCGCTCAGAATTGTGCTATTGCGTGTGGTGCAGAAGCTGCCATTGTTCCAGAAGAGGCTACCGATGTCGACCAGTTGGCTGAATTCATGGGACGAGGTATCCGCAAATCTAAAAAGTCGTGTATTGTCATCGTATCAGAGAGTCCTAAATGTGGTGCACTTTTTTATGCCGATCGTGTTAAGAAGGAGTTCCCTGAGTTCGATGTGCGTGTCTCTATCCTTGGTCACCTTCAGCGTGGTGGTACTCCGTCAGCTCGCGACCGCATCTTAGCTTCCATAACAGGTGTTGGTGCTATTGAGGCTATTAAGCAAGGACAGCGCAATGTGATGGTGGGCGTTCGTAATAATGATGTGGTCTATGTGCCCTTCACAGAGTGCATTCGTACCGACAAGCGTTTTGACAAACGACTCATCAAGGTGCTTAATGAATTGAGCATTTAATGTTCTTTTATCGAAATCCCTGTGATTTGTCAAGGTAATGGAAAAGGAATAGAAACTGTTCGATAATTCTTGATATAGTATAAAAAAAGAAACATTTGCGAAAAAAAATCGCGAATGTTTCTTTTTATTTAAAAATTTTAGTATCTTTGCAATCACTATTGACTAAAACATAAAGAATAATTTAATATTAATACTGCTTATGTCACAAATTAATGGACGCATTTCGCAGATCATCGGTCCTGTTATTGATGTGTATTTCAATACAGAGGGACAGGATGCGGAGAAAGTGCTCCCTAAAATTCATGAGGCGCTGACCATTCAGCGTCCTGATGGCTCGCAGTTAGTAGTTGAAGTACAGCAACACATTGGTGAAGACACCGTTCGCTGTGTGGCTATGGACAATACTGACGGACTGCAGCGTGGATTGGAGGCAAAGCCGATGGGATCGCCTATTCTGATGCCTTCAGGTGAACAAATTAAAGGTCGTATGCTGAACGTTATCGGACAGCCTATCGACGGTATGAAACAGCTTAACATGGAGGGGGCTTATCCCATCCACCGCGAAGCTCCGAAATTTGAAGAACTGTCTACCACCAAGGAGGTCTTGTCTACCGGTATTAAGGTGATTGATCTGTTGGAACCTTACCTGAAAGGTGGTAAAATTGGTCTGTTCGGAGGTGCCGGTGTAGGTAAGACTGTACTTATCATGGAGCTGATTAATAACATTGCTAAGGGGCACAATGGATTCTCAGTATTTGCCGGAGTGGGAGAACGTACTCGTGAGGGTAATGACTTGATTCGTGAGATGATTGAATCGGGAGTTATCCGGTATGGCGAGAAGTTCAAGGAAGCAATGGCTCAGGGAAAGTGGGACCTCTCACTGGTAGATCCAGAAGAAATGAAGAAGAGTCAAGCCACCTTGGTTTATGGTCAGATGAACGAACCACCAGGTGCACGTGCTTCTGTAGCATTGTCAGGATTGACGGTTGCTGAAGGATTCCGTGATGGTGGTGGAAAGGACGGAGGTGCTGCCGATATTCTGTTCTTCATAGATAACATCTTCCGCTTTACCCAGGCTGGTTCAGAGGTTTCTGCACTTTTGGGTCGTATGCCTTCGGCTGTAGGTTATCAGCCTACACTAGCTTCTGAAATGGGAGCTATGCAGGAACGAATCACTTCAACGAAGAAGGGTTCTATTACCTCGGTACAGGCAGTGTATGTGCCGGCCGACGACTTGACAGACCCTGCTCCTGCTACTACATTTACTCATTTGGATGCAACGACGGTGCTCGATCGTAAGATTGCCGAGTTGGGTATTTATCCAGCCGTTGATCCTCTAGGTAGTACATCACGAATTCTAGACCCACTTGTAGTAGGCAAGGATCACTACGAATGTGCCCAGCGTGTGAAGGAGATTCTGCAGCGCTACAAAGAACTGCAGGATATTATCGCCATCTTGGGTATGGACGAACTCTCAGACGAGGACAAACTGACAGTAAACCGTGCACGCCGTGTGCAGCGTTTCCTCTCACAGCCATTCTCTGTTGCAGAGCAGTTCACTGGTCTGCCTGGTGTGATGGTACCTATAGAGGACACTATCAAAGGCTTCAATGCTATTCTCGACGGTGAGGTTGACGACCTGCCCGAACAGGCTTTCCTGAATGTTGGAACTATTGAAGATGCCAAAGAGAAGGCCAAGAAACTCTTGGAAGCTGCTAATGGATAAGTTGATAATAGATAATCGATAATTGAAATTATGCTAAAGCTGAAGATAGTTTCGCCCGAAAAGATAGAATTCACTGGAGAGGTTGAACGCGTTGTCGTTCCAGGCTTGCAGGGTCAGTTTGAAATTCTGAACAATCATGCTCCCATCATCTCTGTATTACAAAAGGGTGTGGTAGTATATGACAAAGAGAAATTGCCTATTTTAGGAGGTTTTGTTGAGGTCCAGAAGAACGAAGTTTCACTCTGCATTGAGAAGTCGGAATGACAATTGAGATAATACTCGCAGCATCATTCTTTACACTCTTGGGGGTTGCCTACGTGAAAGGCTATGACATTGTCAGACAGTATTCGCGAGACCATTTACCCCAGTTCTATCTTATCATGGCAACGATACGTATTTTGCTCGTCGCAACGACTTTTGGGCTTTACGTATTCTTCACAGATAATAGAGAAAACACTATCAGATTCGCTATTATATATATAATAATGTATGGAGTGATGATGGTGGTTACACTGAAATTAAGACATTAAATGATTATAATGAATCACACGAAACGACTGCTTTGCATGGTAATCATGTTGATGGTAATGATACCTGCGATGAGGGCAGAAGACTTTTCAGCCAAAGATGTGGTGCTTGAACATATCAAGGACTCACATGATTGGCACATCACCGACATCAAGACGAGTGATGGTGAGTTGGAGCCCGTGGCAATTCCTTTGCCTGTCATTGTCAAGAGTTCAACAGGATGGCATGTGTTCAGTTCCTCGCAGTTTGAACATCATGCTGATGCAAACGGACTCCGCCAAGGTCCTTTTGGACTCGCCATTGCTACAGAAGGAGAGCATGCAGGCAAAATAATTGAGAATGGGGAAACAGTTCTCGACCTTTCGATCACCAAGACAGTAGCTGTGATGTTCATCAATGTCATTATCTTGCTTTGCTGTGTCCTGCTATGTGCACGCTGGTACAAGAACCGCAAGGCATCAGATGATGCTCCTGGTGGATTTGTAGGCTTCATGGAGATGATGGTGATGTATGTGGTGGATGAAATCATTAAACCGGGTATTGGTAAAGGCTATGAGAAATACGTGCCTTACTTGCTGACCTGTTTCTTCTTCATCTTTACTTGTAATGTGATGGGATTGATTCCGTTCCCTCCAGGCTCTGGTAATGTGACGGGTAATATAGCAGTGACATTCTTTCTGGCTTTATGCACATTTATTATTGTGCAGTTCTCAGGCAACAAGCACTATTGGAAGGATATCTTCTGGCCCGAAGTTCCTACCTGGTTAAAGGCTCCACTACCTATCATTCCCGTTATTGAGTTTGTAGGCATTTTTACAAAGCCTTTCGCCTTGATGATCCGTCTTTTTGCCAACATGATGGCAGGTCACGCCATTGCTGTAGCTATCACTTGTATCATCTTCCTGGTGGCAAGTCAAGCAGTGGCAGTACAACTTTCTATGTCGGCATTAAGTGTACTGATGAGTATATTTATGATGTGCCTAGAGTGCTTAGTATGTTTCATTCAGGCAATGGTTTTCACCATGCTTTCAGCCGTTTTCATCGGATTGGCACGTGTAGAACCAGAACATGAGTAATAACAATTAAATATTGATAAGAGTAAATTTAATAATAACAATTTAAAACTTTTAAATTATGATTACAGCATTATTAGCAGCAGAAGGTGTTGCAAAGTTAGGTGCCGCAGTTGGCGCAGGTCTCGCAGCAATTGGTGCAGGTCTTGGTATTGGTAAAATCGGTGGTCAGGCCATGGACGCTATGGCTCGTCAGCCGGAGGTAATGAATAAGTTGTTTACCAACATGATTGTAGCAGCCGCTCTTATTGAGGGTGTTGCACTATTCGCAGCCGTTATTGCATTCCTCTGTATCTAAAGAATAGAGAAGAGATAAGTGAGAAGTGAATAAAAATTCAGCGTATGGATTTATTGATTCCAAGTACAGGCTTACTATTCTGGATGTCGCTGACATTCCTGGTTGTGCTGTTTATCTTATGGAAGTTTGGCTTCCCTGTCATCACAGGTATGGTGGCAGAACGCAAAGCTTTCATTGACGACTCACTCAGGAAAGCTCACGAGGCAAACGAGAAGTTAGCCAATATACAAAAAGAAGGTGAATCCATCTTACAGGAAGCGCGCGAGAAACAGGCTCAGATTCTAAAAGAAGCTGCTGAGACCCGCGATGCCATTGTAGAGAAAGCCCAGGAGAAGGCGAGGGTAGAAGGTGCCCGACTCCTTGACGATGCACGTGCTGCCATCGAACAGGAGAAGAAGGCTGCCATTGCAGATATCCGAAAACAGGTGGCTACGCTCAGTGTCGAAATTGCCGAAAAGGTTCTGCGTCAGAATCTACAGGGGGATAAGGCACAGATGGATTTAATCAATCGTATGCTGGATGATGTTTCTGCTAACTAAATAGAGAGTTTTCGTATGGATATCGGAGTTATATCTGTCAGATATGCAAGGGCACTGCTGAAGAGTGCAACCGACCAGCAACTTGAGGCGACAGTCTATAAGGAGATGATGACTGTTGCCAAGAGTTATCTCGAGGTTCCTCAGTTGCGCCAGACGATAGACAATCCCATGCTCTCCAAAGACAAGAAGGAAGTGCTCTTACTGACAGCTGCAGGGCCAAATCCTTGCGCACTAACAAAGAGTTTCATCCAACTTGTACTGCGTGAAGACCGTGAAAACGTGATGCAGTTTATGGCAAACAGCTATATCACACTCTATCGTAAGCAGAAAAACGTCATCCGTGGAAAGCTCACCACAGCTGCGCGTGTATCGCCCCAAACGGAGCAGAAAATGCGACAGATGGTTGAGAGCAAGACTCAAGGTACTGTAGAGTTTGAAACCGAGGTGAATCCAGATATCATTGGTGGCTTCATCCTTGAATATGATACTTACCGGATGGATGCGAGTGTTAAGACCAAACTCAACAATATTCTTCATACCTTAAGAAGGTAATAAAGTATAAAGGTAAAATAGAAAACAAATGTCAGATAAAATTAAACCAAGCGAAGTTTCCCAGGTTCTGCTCGACCAGCTGAAAGGTATTTCCAGCGAGGAGAAATTTGATGAGGTAGGCACCGTACTCACTGTGAGTGATGGCGTTGCTCGTATCTATGGTCTCCGTAATGCTGAAGCCAATGAGTTGTTGGAGTTTGAGAACGGTACAATGGCTATCGTGATGAACCTAGAGGAAGACAATGTTGGCTGTGTGCTTCTGGGTCCTACAGCAGGTATCAAAGAAGGACAGGTGGTAAAGCGTACAAAACGTATTGCTTCCATTCGTGTTAACGATAACATGCTTGGACGTGTTATCAATCCACTGGGCCAGGCTGTCGACGGATTGGGTGATATTGATCTCAAAGACTCTTTCGAGATGCCGCTCGATCGTAAAGCTCCAGGTGTAATCTATCGCCAGCCAGTAAAGGAGCCTCTGCAAACAGGTCTGAAGGCTATTGACTCGATGATCCCTATCGGACGCGGACAGCGTGAGTTAATTATCGGTGACCGCCAGACAGGTAAGACGGCTATTGCAGTTGATACTATCATCAATCAGAAGAGTTTCTATGATGCAGGTAAACCTGTATATTGTATTTATGTAGCAATTGGTCAAAAGGCCAGTACCGTTGCCACTTTGGTACAAACCCTGAAGGAACATGGTGCTATGCCTTACACTGTCATCGTAGCTGCTACGGCAGCTGATCCTGCAGCTATGCAGTATTATGCTCCTTTCGCAGGTGCAGCAATCGGTGAGTATTTCCGTGATCGTGGCCTGCCCGCTCTCGTTGTTTATGATGACCTTTCAAAACAAGCTGTTGCCTATCGTGAGGTGTCATTGATATTACGTCGTCCTTCTGGTCGTGAGGCATATCCTGGTGATGTATTCTACCTACACTCTCGTCTCCTAGAGCGTGCAGCTAAGATGAACGAACAGCAGGAAGTTGCCGAGCAAATGAATGACCTACCAGAGTGTATGAAGGGTCATGTGAAGGGTGGTGGTTCACTTACCGCACTTCCAATCATTGAGACTCAAGCTGGAGACGTGTCTGCTTATATTCCGACCAATGTAATTTCTATTACTGATGGTCAGATATTCTTGGAGAGCGATCTGTTCAACCAAGGTTTCCGTCCTGCCATCAATGTAGGTATTTCGGTATCTCGTGTTGGTGGTTCAGCTCAGATTAAGTCGATGAAGAAAGTTGCTGGTACACTTAAGATTGACCAAGCTCAGTATCGCGAGTTAGAGGCTTTCTCTAAGTTCTCCAGTGACATGGATGCTGTGACGGCAATGACACTTGACCGTGGTCGTAAAAACAATCAATTGCTCATACAGCCCCAATATAGTCCAATGCCTGTAGGCGAGCAGATAGCAATATTGTATTGTGGTGTTCATGGATTGATGCGTGTAGTTCCAATCGACAAAGTACGCGAATGCCAGACCGCCTTCCTTGACAAGTTGCGTTCATCAGCTCCTGAGGTAATTGAGACCTTAGCAGCAGGTAAGATAGACGATGCAGCGACAGACAAGATTGAGGAAATCATGTTTGATATTGCCGGAACTTATAAAGCCTGATAGCCTATGCCAAGTCTGAAGGAAATCAAAGGACGTATTGCCAGTGTTAATAGTACTCGTAAGATTACTAGTGCTATGAAAATGGTGGCTTCGTCGAAACTCCACCATGCTCAGGTAGCCATTCAGAATATGCTGCCCTATGAGACTTTGTTGGAGCACATCCTGAAGTCATTTCTGGCAGCGGAGGCAGAAGCACAGACCATTTATGACCAAGAACGCACAGTCAAGCGTGTGGCAGTTGTCATTTTCTCTAGTAACTCCTCGTTATGTGGTGGATTTAATGCGAATATCATCAAGATGATGCAGCGTGGAGTTGAAGCTTTGTCAGCTGAGATAGGACTTGAGAATATTGACATATATCCTATAGGTCGTAAAGTGGAAGAAAAGGCACGTAAGTTAGGCTATCAGGTGATGGGAAGCTATGCCGATATGATAGATCATCCTAACGTGCATCAGTGTATTGAATTAGCAATGGAGTTAGGACGTCGATTTGCTGATGGCGAGATAGATAAAGTAGAGTTGGTTTACCATCATTTTAAGTCTGCTGGCTCACAGATTCTTACTTCAAAAACTTTCCTTCCCATTGATTTGGAGAGTGAGTTGGACAGGGATCATGAGCGCGATCTGACTTCAAATAGGGTTACTAAGAAGGCGCAGGATTATCTGAAGAAAAATCGTCGTAAGCGTGAACGCAAGGAAGACGAGATAATGCCTCTAAATGACAACTTTATTGTTGAACCCGATATGTCGACAGTGCTTTCACAGCTAATGCCTAAGTTGGCACATCTGATGCTTTATACTGCTTTGCTCGACAGTGTCGCTTCTGAGCATGCAGCCCGTATGGTGGCAATGCAAACGGCTACAGATAATGCAGACGAGTTGTTACGACAGCTGAACCTGCTGTATAACAAGAGTCGTCAGCAGGCTATAACCAATGAATTGTTAGACATTGTAGGAGGTTCTGTCAACAATTAGGTTAACGTATAATCGCAACAAAAATAAAAAAAAGAAGGTGAATCATCGTGATGGATTCACCTTTTTTTTGTACCTTTGCATCGATGATGATTTATGGAAACAAAGAATATTCATATTAGCGACTATAATTACGAGCTCCCAGACGACCGGATAGCCAAATTTCCTTTGAAGGAACGTGACCATTCGAAGTTGCTCATTTACAATAAAGGTAAAGTAGGTGAAGACGTCTTTTTTAACTTGCCTAAGTATTTGCCAGAAGGTGCACTTATGGTATTCAACAATACCAAGGTGATTCAAGCCCGTATGCATTTTCGTAAAGAAACAGGTGCCTTGATAGAGATTTTCCTACTAGAACCTGAGACTCCGGCAGACTACGAACAAATGTTTCAGACTCGCAGTCACTGTTCTTGGCTCTGTTTGGTTGGCAATCAGAAAAAGTGGAAAGAAGACACTTTGGTTCGTGAATTTGAGACTAGTGGTATTGACGGTTCCAGACACAAAATAAAAGCAACACGTTGTGGTGAAAAAGGTACCAGTCAGCTCGTTAGTTTTGAATGGGATGGTGATATCCCATTTGCTGATATCATTGATATAGTTGGCGAGTTACCTATCCCCCCATATCTTAATCGTGCTACGCAAGAAAGTGACAAAACAACCTATCAGACTGTTTATTCCAAGATAAAAGGCAGTGTGGCAGCTCCTACTGCAGGACTCCATTTTACACAGAATGTTCTTGCGGAAATTGATGCACAATCTATTCTGCGTGAAGAATTGACGTTACACGTTGGAGCAGGCACTTTCCGTCCTGTCAAAAGCGAGACGATTGGTGAGCATCCGATGCATACAGAACATTTTGCCGTGCGCCGTCACACCCTTGAGCAACTCATTGCACATCATGGAGAAGCCATTGCTGTTGGAACTACGAGTGTTAGAACACTGGAAAGTCTATACTACATGGGACTCCAAGTTATGGAAAATTCAGAACTTTCAGAAGAAGAGTTACATGTTAATCAGTGGGAACCATATGTTGAGAAGAGAGAAGAGTGTAGGGTAGGGAGCGTCGTGGCACTTCAGGCTTTGCTCGACTGGATGGACAGTCATCAGCTCACCTCACTTCATGCCTCAACACAGATTATTATAGCACCAAGCTATCAATATCATATCGTAAAGATGCTCATTACAAATTTTCACCAGCCTCAGTCAACGTTGTTGCTATTGGTAAGTGCCTTTGTCAATGGCGACTGGCGCTGTATCTATGACTATGCCTTATCTCATGATTTCCGTTTCCTGAGTTATGGAGATTCATCCCTATTAATACCTTAAAGAATTAGAATATGAAACATGGACTGATTACTGTGGCAGCAGCTGTTCCTGCCGTAAAAGTAGCAGATGTTGAGTACAACGTAGTTGAAATCGAGAAATTGATATCCATTGCTGAAGGGCAGGGAGTAGAGATTCTTTGTTTTCCGGAATTAGCAATTACAGGCTACAGTTGCCAGGATCTTTTCAAGGAACAATTATTACTTTCTAAGGCAGAAGAAGGCTTGATGATGCTGATGGATTTTACACGTAAACTGAACGTTATATGTATTATAGGAATGCCCATTCAAGCAGGAGGCTTGTTATTGAACTGTGCTGCGATTATTCAAAGCGGTTCTTTATTGGGTTTAGTTCCCAAAACTTATCTGCCAAACTATAACGAGTTTTATGAAAAACGTTGGTTTGCATCGGCTCAAGATCACAATTCCACCGATTTATATCTTGCAGGTTCACATATCAATATTTCTTCAACGCCCAAATTGTTCCAGACAGCAGGAGGAGTCAAGTTTGGTGTAGAGATTTGTGAAGATGTTTGGGCTCCTGTTCCTCCCAGCAATAATCTAACGATGGCAGGTGCTGATATCATTTTCAATTGCTCTGCCAGTGACGAATTGATAGGTAAGCACAATTACCTGCGTTCTCTTGTTGCTCAGCAAAGTGCGCGTACAATCAGCGGCTACGTATATGCATCATGTGGTTTCGGAGAATCCACTCAGGATGTTGTCTATGGTGGTAATGCCATGATCTTCGAGAACGGTCATCTGTTAGTAGAGGGCGAACGCTTTTCCTTCCAACCGCAATTGAAGGTGACACAAATCGATATTGACAGATTGCGTACAGAGCGGCATACAAATTCTACCTTTATCAATGCTCAGCGTGAGGCGAGGGCAGAAGTGATAGAGTGTAAAGGTGTAGAACTGCCAGAGTTTCAGCTCTTGCGCTCTGTTAATCCTCATCCGTTCATACCTTGTGACGATGATATGGCGTCAACTTGTGAGGAAATATTGAATATTCAGACTGCAGGACTTGCAAAACGCTTGATTCACACTAACTGTCAACATGTTGTGATAGGCATCAGCGGAGGTCTCGATTCCACACTGGCTCTCCTTGTATGCGTGCGTACTTTTGATAAACTGGCACTTAATCGCAAGGGAATTGTAGGTGTTACAATGCCTGGTTTCGGAACTACCGACCGTACACACGACAATGCAAATTCGCTCATGCAATCATTAGGTATTTCTCAGATGGAAATATCTATCACCAAGGCCGTTTCCCAGCATTTTGAAGATATCGGTCATGATATGAATCATCATGATGTGACTTATGAGAATTCACAGGCTCGCGAACGTACTCAGATACTGATGGACCTTGCCAATAAGTTGAATGCAATGGTCGTGGGAACAGGCGATCTTTCTGAGCTGGCCTTGGGATGGGCTACCTATAATGGTGACCACATGTCAATGTATGGAGTCAATTCTGGTATTCCCAAGACACTGATTCAATATTTGATACGCTACGTTGCACAGCTCCCTCAGTTTAAGAGTCAACAGGAGACATTGCTTGATATCGTTGACACTCCAATCTCTCCAGAACTGACTCCTGCAGATGCAGAAGGCAATATTGCACAGAAAACAGAAGACCTCGTTGGACCATATGAGTTGCACGATTTCTTCCTTTATTATTTCCTGCGTTTCGGCTTCCGGCCTTCTAAGATTTTCTTCTTGGCCAGCCAGGCATTCAAGGATGAGTACGACCATGATACTATCAAGCATTGGCTCACTACATTCTGTCGTCGTTTCTTCAATCAGCAGTTCAAACGCTCTTGTCTGCCTGACGGTCCGAAGGTGGGTAGTGTCAGTCTGTCTCCACGTGGTGACTGGCGTATGCCAAGTGACGCATCAAGTGCCCTTTGGCTGAAAGAATGTGAGTCGCTTTGAAAGAGTTTAGAGTATAAAGTTTAGATTTTAGAGATATATTGATTAATGCCAGAGCAGAACAACCAGCGTCGTTTGCGTAGAACGACTCAAAATGACAATACCTATGCTCACGTCCAGCCGCAGGCCCGTGATATAGAACGTGCAGTACTTGGTGCCTTGATGATTGACAAGGATGCTTATACTGTGGTATGTGAAATGCTATACCCAGAGAGTTTCTATGAACCCCGAAATCAGAAAGTATATCAGGCAATTCGTGATTTGGAGTTGAAAGAACAGCCAGTAGATGTCTGGACTGTTACCGAACAATTGGCTCGTCAGGGCGATTTGGAGGACGTAGGAGGACCAGCCTATGTGACAGAACTGTCATCACAGGTGGCCTCTTCTGCCAACATTGAATATCATGCCCGCATTGTTGCTCAGAAGTTTCTGGCTCGTCAACTGATTTCCTATGCCAGTTTTGTAGAAACCAAAGCTTTTGACGAAACCATCGACATAGACGATCTGATGAACGAAGCAGAAGGTGCCCTCTTCGAACTCACACAGAAGAATCTGAAGAAGGATTATACCCAGATTGATCCTGTTATCAAAAATGCTATTGATGTTATTCAAAAGGCTGCTGCTAATAAGGATGGTCTGACCGGTGTGCCTACTGGTTATCATAAGCTTGACGACATCACCAGTGGTTGGCAATCTTCTGATCTCATCATTATCGCCGGGCGTCCTGCTATGGGAAAAACGTCGTTTGCCCTCTCAATGGCCAAGAATATTGCTGCCGACTATCAAGTACCGATGGCATTCTTTTCTCTTGAAATGAGTAACACCCAATTGGTTAACCGTCTTATCTCAAATGTCTGCGAAATACAGGGTTCTAAGATTCTGAACGGTCAGCTTCAACCTGACGAGTGGGAACGATTAGACAAACGTGTCAACAATTTGTTGGGTGCACCTCTATATGTTGACGACACGCCAGGTCTTTCAGTCTTTGAACTGCGTACTAAAGCTCGTCGTTTGGTGCGCGAACATAATGTTCAGATTATCATGATTGACTATCTTCAGTTGATGAATGCCAACGGTATGCGATTCTCCAGTCGTCAGGAAGAAGTGTCAACCATCAGTCGCTCGCTCAAAGGATTGGCCAAGGAACTCGAAATACCCATCATTGCTCTTTCACAGTTGAATCGTGGTGTGGAAGGTCGTGAGGGATTGGAAGGCAAACGTCCACAGCTCAGTGACCTACGAGAGTCTGGAGCCATTGAGCAGGATGCTGATATGGTACTTTTCGTTCATCGTCCTGAGTATTATCACATCTATCAAGACGATGGTGGACGTGACCTACGTGGTATGGCTCAGATCATAATTGCCAAACACCGTAAAGGTGCTACAGGCGATGTACTGCTGACATTCCGAGGCGAGTTTACGCGTTTCGAAAATCCAGAAGACAGCAAGTTGTCCAAGAGGAGTGACGGTGGTGATGATGGCGGAGAGATAATAGGCAGTCGCATTAATGGGGGTAATCAGCCATTAGATCCCTCTGGCGACCAACCTCCTTTTGGATATAATAGCGATGGTCCAGCCCCTTTCTGACTATGATTTTTGAGATAATTCAAAAAAAAGTTTGCAAAAAGTTTGGTAGTTCCATAAAAAGTGCGTACCTTTGCAACCGCAAAACAAAAGGATGGCTCCCTAGCTCAACTGAATAGAGCATCTGACTACGGATCAGAAGGTTGTGGGTTTGAATCCCGCGGGAGTCACTTAACGACGAAAGAGGTGATGTGATTGAATGTCCATCACCTTGTTTTATATCTGTAAGTTATGAGATACAATCCATACAATCAGCAAGGAGAATACGACCATTATGAGGTGTTGAAGGAACAACCTCTGCTAGCGTTTCTTTTGGAGAACGTGAAACAGAGTCATAACAAGATAAAGTTGACGCTCCAAGGTCGTGGTATCCGTGTAAACGGCAAAACCGTTACGCAGTTTGATTATCCGCTAAAGCCAGGAATGAAAGTTGCTGTCAGTAAGACTAAGCGCAATCAAACTCAGTTCAAGAGCCGTTGGTTGAAGATTGTGTATGAGGATCGCTGGATAATAGTCGTTGAAAAACAAACAGGTATTCTTTCTATGGCAGCAGGTCATTCTTCCTTGAATGTCAAAACTGTACTTGACGACTATTTCAAGAAATCACGTCAGAAATGTACGGCTCATGTGGTACACCGTTTGGATCGCGACACCTCAGGACTGATGGTTTATGCCAAGGACATAGAGACAGAGCAAATTTTAGAGCACTTCTGGCACGATATAGTGTATGACCGCCGTTATGTGGCTGTGCTCAGTGGGGAGATGATGCAAGATGAAGGCACTATAGCAAATTGGTTGAAAGACAACAAAGCCTATGTGACCTATTCGTCACCAACAGATAATGGTGGAAAATATGCTGTGACACATTTTCATGTGCTCAACCGTACTACCGAACTTTCCTTGGTAGAGTTTAAGTTAGAGACAGGACGTAAGAATCAGATTCGTGTTCATGCTGCTGATATGGGACATCCGGTATGTGGTGATGTCAAGTATGGCAATGGCTCTGATCCGATACATCGTCTTTGTTTACATGCTTTTCTGCTTTGTCTTGAACATCCTGTAACCCACGAACGTATGGAGTTCGAAACACCTATCCCTGTAGCATTCCGACAATTATTTAAATAAACGACAATGGATAATTTGACCTATTATATCGCCTTGTTGCTGATGGTTATCATCGGTTTCTTTGTAGTAAAGAAGATTGCAGGCTGTCTGTTAAAGAGTATAGTGACCATCGTGTTGATTATCGCCATGATAGCCCTGTGGTATTTCTTCCTCAGAGAAGGAGCAACCCCGCCGAAACTGTAAGTCCGTAAACCAGGATATTCCTTGCTGTCTCACCCAGACATTCATTCAGTTGTTTTCCTTGGTGTATGCGCTTCATCTTTAACCAGGTAAAGAAGTGTAATACCAAGTAGATGAGAGGTAGTATGAATGCCAGTATATGATAGTTCACCCAGAACGTAATGCCTAAAAGACTTGCAGCAATACCGATGGACAAATACAAACTCTCTGTAGCCTTTTCTCCTATTTTTACAACCAACGTATTCTTTCCGTCCCTGCGATCATTGTCCCTGTCGCGATAATTGTTAACTATCAGCAAGGCATCAATCACAAGTCCGCAGGCAACAGAAGCGATAAACACTTCGAGTGTGACAACGTGCAGTTGCACATAATAAGTCATGCAGGCAGGTACGATTCCAAAAAACAACAGGACGAGAACATCGCCCAAACCGAGATAGGACAAGTGTGTTGTATAGAGGAAACAGAATATCACACAAAGCATTCCTATCAAAATCATTTCAAATCCTCCATAATAAATGAGTGGCAATCCGACGACACATGCAGCGCAGGTTGTCGATGCAATAGCCTTTTTCATGGCATCGGTACTTACCCAGCCCTGTGTGCAAGCTCTGAGTGGACCCAATCGCGTCTCTGCGTCATCATTACCACGGGCATAGTCGAAGAAATCATTGATGAAATTAGCATCAATCTGCATGATTAATGCAAATAATATACAAAGAACTGCAGCAGTCCAACTGAAGACACCTTCTTCGTACAGTTTTGCGTCGGTATATGCCAACGAAAGACCGATTAACACAGGAACAGCAGCTCCTGACAACGTCTTAGGACGGGCAGCCAATATCCAAGCCTGCCATGAATTTTTCTTTATAGTTGTATCACTCATTTGCATTTTTATTATAAATCTTCTTGCAAAAGTAAGGAATATTGTTTATATTTGCAAAAATTTTCACCTTTTTCTGATGATAAACAATACTGCCAGTCTTGATTTAGTGGAATATGTGGAAACGCAAATTCTTCCTCGTTATGCTGAGTTTGACAAAGCTCACAATCTGTCACATGTCACTCAGGTCATTCGTCGTTCCATGGATTTGGCCAGGCGCACAGGGGCTGATATGAATATGGTATATGTCATTGCAGCCTATCACGACTTGGGACTATGCGGTCCACGTGCTATTCATCATAAAACCAGCGGAAAGATTCTCATACAGGATGCTCGCCTGAAACATTGGTTTTCGCCTGAACAGTTGAAAATCATGAAGGAAGCAGTAGAAGACCATCGTGCTTCTGCCTCTCATCTTCCACGCAGCATCTATGGCAAGATAGTGGCAGAAGCCGATCGCGACCTTCGTCCGGAAACAGTCATCCGTCGTACCATCCAGTTCGGGTTAGCTAATTATCCTGAGTTGGACAAGGAGGGTCATTGGAAACGTTTCTGTCAGCACATGAACGAGAAATATTCTGTCAATGGTTATATCCGTTTGTGGATTCAAGGATCAGAAAACGAACGCAATCTGAATCAATTGCGTTCGCTTATAGTCCAACCTACGGAGATGAGGAAGGTGTTTGATAGTCTATTCCAAGAAGAAATCCAAGAGGATTAATTATAGAAATTCCACGAAATGCCGAAGCGGAGAATATTGCCGTTGGTAGGGTAGTGTGGTGCCAGGAACATCAACTTGTTTCCTGATGCATTGTTCACATGACTCATCATCACGAAGAAACGAGCCCGCTTCAGATGGAAATTGGCATAGACATCAATAAACGGATAATTACCCAATTCTATTCTACTGTTTTCTGTTCGCTGAATAGCAAACTGACCTAACTGTGGCACATAGTCGGGTGCATAGTATTTGGTGAAGAAAGTAATGTCGCCACCCAGTTCCACGCTGAGCACTTTGGCAATCTTAAACTTCAGATAAAGGTTTGAAAACACATTCAGCGTGGGCAGTGGCAACACATCTTTCTTGCTCGAATTCTGGTAGGTGACAACGTTCTCCCAGTTCAGAATACCCAATTGGAAGTCCTGCTTCAGTTGAGCTGTCAGCACATTGATGTTGCCGCTCTCTTGATAGACCCCAGCCGTCATACCGCTACGCAACTTTTGTTCCGTCACATCATAGTTCATACCGAAATAGGTGTAGTTCTGTATCTCCTCCACGGCAACACGCAATTTCGTGCGCGTCCTAGGATAAGAGAATATACCCTCTATATGTGTACGCGTTTCAGCCGAAAGGTCATTGTCCCACCAAAGATGCTTAGAATGATATTTCTCCTCGAAGAATCTGGGCTTGTTGCGAAGGAAGAAAGCCCTGGCAGCCAACTGCACTGTATCGCCGAACAAAGGGAAATTCACATCTGCATGAAAATCGATGTTCACACGACCGGCATCCATACCTGTCAAACACGTTTCTGCCAGCAGGTTATAATGAAGAGTCTTGCCTTGAGTCTTCGACAACTGTCCACCAACGCTGACACAGTGTCCTGTCCATGAATTCAGGTAGTATGAGTCGGCATCTTCCTGCAATTCGGGCATCTTGAACCGACGGTATTCATAGCTGAAGAACCCCTTCAGACCAGCCTTCGCCCATTTGTTAAAACCTTCGAGCAGGGCTACGGCAAACGTATTCTTGATAGAGAGATATTTGTTTTGGTCGTAAATAGAGTCAAGACCATACTTCCCATCCTGGTTATAGGCATAGAAAGTATCCATATAATAACCGTCAGGCGAGGCATAGGCTTGATAGATGCGGCTATGACTGTTCAGGTCGAGTGTATGAATAAAGCTGGTCACCGGCACATATTCCGTCTTCATCGTCGCATCAATAGAGTCCTGTCGCGCTTGTGCAGCCATCAGGCTGTCCATTTTCTCCTGCGAATCCACCTGAATACGTGTAGAATCAATCACAGGTTTCTCTCCGCTTTTAGGCAAGTCCCCAGCAATACGTGCATTATCCGGACGTCCAGACGGAATATCGCCTGCAATCTCCTCGTTGCCCCTGCGTCCCAAGCTTTTATCCTCTTTCTCGCCCTTTCGCTCCCTTTCCTGCTTCTCTTTAGCCGATGCTGCAGCAAACTGACGAGCTTTCAGTTCTGCTTCAGTCATTTTTACCTTTCGGTAGAATCCCAAATTGTAGCGATGACTCAGGAAGAAATGAACAGAGTTGTTACGATTCCAGTTCTTCGATAGAACCGAAGGAATTTCCTCTTCGCTGAATTCCGTCTCCATGCTCTCCGGATGAGTGATGAAGTTATCGTCCGTAATACCGCCACTTTCAGCAGCCTTGCGGTGATAAGTCGAGAAGAGCGTGTGCATCTGATAACGGTCTCCAATATAGGTAGCAAAGAACGAGGCTCTGAAATGTGATATGTTTTGATTCATATAGTAGCCTCGGGCATAGTGGTAATCTAAGTCAAATCCCATACCCAGCCGTTTGTTGGCATTGATGGCAAATTTTGCGTCGATATGGTCTTCACCGTTCTGTTTGTTACCACAGGTCTCGTAACTGATATTGGTATAGGGCGACAGCGTGTTGACAAACAGGAAGTTGTCTGGCTCTACTGTCGTGTAGTCGTAAGGCTGTGTAAAGAAGAAGTCGCTTATCAATGGTCGGTTGATGAAGATACGGCTCAAGCGTGGTGTATAGTTGCTACCGGTTGAGTTGTATTCTCCATATAATCCAGTATTGAAAATGGTGTTCTGAAACAGGTGTGGCATGGTGTCCATCTCAGCCGGTCGCACGTCACCGAAGTGTCTGTCAACCGTCCAAACATGTACGCCACGTGGTATTTCCTTGTTACCAACGGAGTCACGACGATTGGGATTAAAGTTTCCGTTTCTTTCATCCCTTTGGGTAATCATTCCCGTTTCGTCAATCTGATTATACACTTGTGCCTGTGTTGCTGATGATATGCCCAGGCACAAAGTCAGTATGTAGAGTGTCTTCTTCAATTTTTATCTTCCAGTTTAAGCAGCCGCACAACAACTTCTATGAATTTGAAGACCATGGCTGCAAGAATAATATAAGTACCTGTCTCCTTATGACCTAAATAGAAGACGGCCATGCCGGTTAAGGCACCAATGATAAATATCGTATTGAGAATGTTGCGGATGAGTCTCATTTCAACAATCCCTCCAGCTTATCGAACAGATAGTCTTTCCTGTCAATGGTCTTGCGACGGAACTTGCCTGAGAAGGGCAATAGCTTCGTGTTCTTTTTGTTCACGGCTTCTTCGTCAGTAATCCATTCCTCGGCCTTATAGCGCTGTGGGTTACGCTCCTCTTCATAGAAATACTTGATGTGACACATTTCTATGGTCACCTTACCGTTCTGGCATTTAGCTATCAGGACATAGTAAAAACGGGTACGGTCCAGCGAAATGGCATTGTTGCGGAACACCAGCCATTCTTCATATCTGGCACCCAATTCATAGTCGGTCGTGTCAGCTTTTACCAAACTGCTGTTCAACTGGTTGGGCTCTTTTGTCTCGTCCTGCAGAAACTGTCCTACGATGTTGTAAATCTGGAAAGCAGTCTTTCCGGGAGCCTTTATCTCCTTTCTGAACACCACCTTGCCGTCCTCTACAGGAACAGCGCCCTTCAGATATTTCGCATCGGGATTGGGTTTAGCCACCTCTACCACTTTCGCGGCATCCTCTTTTTTAGTTTCTTTTTTCTCCCAAGTGTTCTGAGCAAAGCTCATCATCGGCATGCTTACTAAGAGCATGGTCCATACCATTTTATTCATAGTTTTCCTTATTTAAATTTCATTTTATGGTGCAAAAATACGAATTATCAGCATAAAAGCCTAATAATTTTTGATAATTTATTTTAATTCGAGCTCTTTCTGTAGCCTGAGTATTTCATCGCGATACTGTGCGGCCTGCAGGAAATCAAGTTTCTTGGCAGCTTCTTTCATCAGTCGCGTGGTTTCGGCAATACTCTTTTCCAGTTGCGGACGCGTCATCTGTTGAACGATGGGATCAGCTGCAAAAGCACCTTGTTCCATTGGTCCGGTATAGGCAGTTTGCTCGTTTCCTCCTGCTTCTTCGCCTTCCGCAAACTGCCGCAGGTCACTCTGCTTGATGGCCTTTTCTATTTGCTTTGGTGTAATGCCGTGTTCCTCATTATATTTCATCTGCTTCATGCGCCTACGGGCTGTCTCGTCAATGGTCAGTTGCATGGAGGCTGTAATGGTGTCAGCATACATAATCACCTTGCCGTTCACGTTTCTTGCTGCACGTCCGGCAGTCTGTGTCAGCGAACGGTGTGAACGCAGGAAACCCTCCTTGTCGGCATCCAATATGGCCACCAGCGATACTTCCGGCAAGTCAAGTCCCTCACGCAGCAAATTGACGCCTACCAACACATCGTAGGTCCCGTTTCTCAGATTCTCCAATATCTTTACACGGTCCAGTGTAGTTACCTCGCTGTGGATATAGGCTGTCTGAATACCGTTGTTCAGCAGGTATTCACTCATTTCCTCAGCCATGCGCTTGGTAAGTGTTGTCACCAGCACGCGCTCTTTACGATGGGTGCGCGTCACTATCTCGTCCATCAGGTCGTCAATCTGGTTTTCCGTCGGACGAACCTCAATCTCGGGGTCCAACAGTCCTGTGGGGCGTATCAGTTGTTCTACAACGACACCTTCTGCTTCGTTCAGCTCATAATCGGCTGGGGTAGCACTGACATAGACCACCTGATTGGTCATCTCCTTGAATTCCTCGAAAGTCAGGGGACGGTTGTCGAAGGCTGCAGGCAGTCTGAAGCCGAATTCCACCAGATTTCTCTTACGAGCCCTGTCGCCACCATACATAGCACTGATTTGCGGCACACTGACGTGACTCTCGTCAATCATCATCAGATAGTCTTCTGGGAAGAAATCGAGCAGACAGTAGGGTCGCTCACCGGCTTGTCGTCCGTCAAAGTATCGGGAATAGTTCTCAATACCCGAACAATGGCCCAGTTCCTTGATCATCTCCATATCATATTCTACGCGTTCCTTGATGCGCTGGGCCTTGATGCTGTCACCCATTTCCTCGAAGAAAGCCACCTGTTTCACCAGATCGTCCTGAATCTGACGGATGGCAATATTTGTTTGCTCTTGCGATGTCATAAACAGGTTAGCAGGATAGAGTTTATACTCCTCAAACGATACCAGACGGTCCATCGTCACAGCATCCAGTTCCTCCAGTGTGTCTATCTCGTCGTCCCAAAACGTGATACGCAAAATCACCTCACTATAGGCCATTGCCACGTCCACCGTATCACCTTTTACACGGAAGCAGCCACGTTTCAGTTCCAGGTCGTTCCTGACGTATAGTGCCGCTACCAATTTCCTTAACAATACATTGCGGTCTAAAATCTGTCCCCTGTGTAATTCTATCACATTCTCGTGCAGAGCCACAGGACTTCCCATACCGTAAATACATGAAACTGAAGATACAACAATCACATCTTTTCTTCCTGATAGCAAAGCACTTACCGCACGGAGTCTCAATCTATCTATCTCTTCGTTGATAGCCAGGTCTTTCTCAATGTAAGTATCGGTAGTTGGCAGATAGGCCTCTGGCTGGTAGTAGTCATAATAGCTGACATAATACTCAACGGCATTCTTTGGGAAGAAACCTTTCATTTCTTCATACAACTGGGCTGCCAGCGTCTTGTTGTGCGACAGAATCAGGGTAGGGCGATTGAGGTTGGCTATCACGTTGGCCATTGTAAACGTCTTTCCCGATCCGGTAACGCCCAACAGCACCTGGGCTTTATCGCCCCTCTTCAGTCCGTCGGTCAGTTGTCGGATGGCTTCGGGCTGGTCGCCCGTCGGCTTGTATTTTGATGTCAATTGAAAGTTCATAAGGATGGCAAAGTTACGAAAAATCTTCGTAACAAACGTTATAATCATAAGATAATTGCTAAAAATCGTTCGTTTTCCTTTGTAATTAACGGAAAAATGACTACTTTTGCACGTCAAATTTGATAAAAGAATGAAAAATAGGAATCTGTTATTACTCTGTATGGCTGTTTTTTTGAGCAGCTGCGCTTCAGAGTTCAATAAGGTCTATAAGACTGCGGATAACGATTATAAATACGAATATGCCAAGCAATGTTTCGCTATGGGAAAGTTCCAGCAGGCGAGTTCGTTGCTTCAGGATTTGGTGTTGGTGACCAAGGGTAGGGACCACGCTCAGGAGTGTCTCTATCTGCTGGGAATGGCTGAATACGGCAATCGCGACTACGAGTCTGCCAGCACCACCTTCAAGAAGTATTATTCCAGTTATCCCAAAGGTATTTTCGCAGAACAGGCTTGTTTCTACATCGGTCAGTCGCTCTATCGCGGAGCCCCCGAGCCCCGTTTGGATCAGACGCCAACGATAGGAGCCATCAATGCTTATCAGCAGTTCCTCGACATCTATCCCGATTCCGAATTGCGCCCATTGGCTCAGCAGCGTCTCTTTGAGTTGCAGGACAATTTGGTTCAGAAAGAATTTCTTTCTGCTCAGCTCTACTACAACCTTGGAGGCTACTTCGGAAACATCAATTCCAATACCGAGAGCAACTACGAGGCCTGCATCATTACTGCCCAGAATGCGCTGAAGAACTATCCCTATTCCAAAATCCGCGAGAAATTCTCAGTGCTCATCATGAAGAGTAAGTTCTATTTGGCTGAGAACAGTTCCGAGGAGCGTCGTCTCGATCGTTATCGTGATGCCGAGGACGAATGCTATGGCTTCATCAACGAATATCCCGAATCCAAGGAAATCGTGACTGCCGAGAAATTCATAGCCAAGTGCAAGCGTGTTACAGGCGATTAATTATTATAATGTATATAGTTAAAATTGCAAATATAAAATGGATTACAAGAAATCAAAAGCACCAGTTAACACAGTGACCCGCAACATCATGGACCTCTGTGAAGAAACGGGAAACATTTACGAGAGTGTCGCTATCATTTCCAAGCGAGCTAACCAAATTAGTATTCAGATTAAGGAAGACCTGAGCAAGAAATTGGCTGAGTTTGCTTCTTATAACGATTCTTTGGAGGAAGTCTTCGAGAACCGCGAACAGATTGAGATTTCACGTTATTACGAGAAACTCCCCAAACCTTCTCTGCTGGCTACCCAGGAATTCATCGAGGATAAGGTTTATTGGCGTGATCCTGTGCGCGAGCAGGGTTATCAGGAGGATATGTTCTAATTATGATACAGCGTAAGCAAACTATTTTCCTCTTTTTGGCTGCTGTCATCGGCATACTCTCTATGTGTATGCAGTTGGCAACAGTTTCTTTTGAGGGGCTCACCACCTACCGCATCTTCAGTCTTTGGGCAATAGGGCAGAGTGGGGCACACACCTTCATTCCCTGTCCGTTGTTCATCCTGATGCTGCTGTCAACCACCCTGAGTGTCGTCACTATTTTCCTCTATAAGCGTCGTCCTCTGCAGGCGAAGCTTTGCATGGTCAATATCTTCATCATGGTATTGTGGTTCCTCTCGATGATTGTGGTCAGCAAGCAGTTGGCACCTGATGCCATGAATTTCCATCTGGAGATGGCGTCGTCGTTCCCTGCCGTTGTGGCTATTCTGCTTTTTATGGCGCGTAAGGGCATCTTGGCTGACGAACGCCTCGTCAGAGCTGCTGATAGAATTAGGTAAACGCTTCACATAACAAAAAAATCCCTCCCGAGGTTGAATCCTTAGGAGGGATTTTAATTTTTCAACAGACTTTATTTCTGAGCTTTCAGCGCTGCTATCGATTCTTTCAGGGCAGCAATCTTCTCTTCCGAGTCGTGCTGCTTCTTACGCTCCATAGCCACCACCTGTTCTGGGGCATTCTGTACGAAGCGCTCGTTGCTGAGCTTCTTCATCACACCTGCCAGGAATCCTTCCAAGTGCTGCAGCTGAGCCTCTGCCTTGGCTATCTCTGAGTCAATGTCAATCATGTTGCCAAGAGGTACGGCAAACTCGTCGGTACCAATCATGAAGGCTGATGCCGTGGCGTCTTTCTCCGTCACCACGTTGATGGCGCTTACATTGGCCATCTTCTGAATGGCTGCATTGTATTTGCTATAGTTGTTGGCGTTGACAGTCTGCAGTTCAAGAGCCTCCTTGGGCGCAATGTTCTTCTGGCTTCTCACCATGCGGACACCGCTCACAATCTGTTTCACCTGCTCAAAGTCGGCTATAAGTTGTTCGTCCTCAGCAGGGGAACTGCTGAGCACCAGTTTCTCGCGCATGATGCTCTCGCCTTCCTTGCGCTCGTAGAGTGCCTGCCACAATTCCTCGGTGATGAAAGGCATGAAGGGGTGCAGCATCTTCAGCAATATGTCGAAGAAACGAAGTGTGGCGTCATAGGTGGTGCGGTCGATGGGCTGGGCCTCACCGTTGATGTAGGCTGGTTTTACCATCTCCAGATACCATGACGAGAATTCGTCCCAGAACAACTTATAGACAGCCATCAGTGCCTCGGATATGCGATATTTCGAGAACAGGTCTTGCAATTCTTCGTTGACAGCTTTCAGTTTGGCGTCAAACCAAGCCACAGCCGTCTTCGAGGCCTCTGCCTGTTCTACATCAGCCACCTGCCATCCCTTTACCAGACGAAAGGCATTCCATATCTTGTTGTTGAAGTTACGTCCCTGCTCGCACAGTGCCTCGTCGAACAATATGTCGTTGCCGGCAGGAGCTGACAGCATCATACCCATGCGCACACCGTCGGCGCCGAACTTCTCAATCAGTTCAATGGGGTCGGGCGAATTACCCAGCGACTTCGACATCTTGCGTCCCAGCTTGTCGCGCACGATACCGGTGAAATAAACATGCTTGAAAGGCATCTTGCCTACATATTCATAGCCTGCCATAATCATGCGCGCCACCCAGAAGAAGATGATGTCTGGACCCGTCACCAAGTCGGAAGTGGGGTAGTAGTAGGCCAGTTCCTCGCTCTGGGGATTGTTGATGCCGTCGAACAGTGAGATAGGCCACAGCCAACTGGAGAACCAAGTGTCGAGTGCATCCTCGTCCTGATGCAGGTCGGCATCCGTTACGGATGGATTCTTCTGCTGAGCCAGTTTCAAAGCCTCCTCTCGTGTTTCTGCTACCACGAAGTCGCCTTCCTCATTATAATAATACGCAGGAATGCGGTGTCCCCACCACAACTGGCGCGAGATGCACCAGTCCTGGATGTTCTCCAGCCAGTTCTTATAGGTGTTCTTGTATTTCTCCGGATAGAACTTGATATCGTCGGCCATTACTGGTGGCAGGGCGATATCGGCAAAGTGCTTCATCTTGAGGAACCACTGCAGCGAGAGACGCGGCTCAATGGCTGTATCGGGGTTGCGCTCCGAATAGCCCACCTTATTAGTATAGTCCTCAATGCGCTCCATCAGTCCTGCCTCCTGCAGGTCTTTGGCTATCTGCTTGCGGCAAACCATGCGGTCCATACCGACATAGAGGGGCGACTGCTCTGAGATAGTACCGTCGGCATTGAAAATGTCGATTGTCTCCAGATTGTGCGTCTTACCCAGCATATAGTCGTTGGTATCGTGAGCTGGCGTCACTTTCAGACAGCCCGTACCGAACTCGATATCCACATAGCGGTCTTCTATCACGGGAATCACGCGGCCCACCAGCGGAACAATCACCTTGCGACCTTTCAACCACTGGTTCTTCGGGTCCTTCGGGTTGATACACATAGCCGTATCGCCCATGATAGTCTCGGGACGAGTTGTAGCAACAACGGCATAATATCCCTTATCGTCCTTGTGGATCACGTTGCCTTGATTTTCCAGTTCAGCTTGATTGTCCAGTTCAACCAGTCCGTCAACATAATATTTCAGATGGAACAGATGGCTCTGCTCTTCCCTGTATATAACTTCCTCGGTCGAGAGGGCTGTCAGAGCCTTCGGGTCCCAGTTCACCATGCGCAGACCGCGATAGATGAGCCCCTTGTTATAGAGGTCAACGAAAACCTTTATCACACTCTTCGAACGTTTCTCGTCCATGGTGAATGCTGTGCGGTCCCAATCGCACGATGCACCCAGTCGGCGCAACTGCTTCAGGATGATGCCTCCATGTTCGTCAGTCCAGTCCCATGCATGTTTCAGAAATTCCTCACGCGTCAAGTCGTGCTTCTTGATGCCCTGCTCAGCCAGTTTCTTCACCACCTTTGCCTCGGTAGCGATAGAAGCGTGGTCAGTGCCAGGCACCCAGCAGGCGTTTTTACCCTCCATGCGGGCACGGCGCACCAGAATATCCTGAATCGTGTTGTTCAACATGTGACCCATGTGCAGCACACCAGTCACATTGGGCGGTGGTATCACGATGGTATAAGGCTCCCTGCCGTCGGGTTTCGACGCAAAGAGCTTGTTGTCCAACCAGTACTGATACCATTTCGATTCGACCTCTTTTGGATCGTATTTACTTGCTAATTCCATATACCTTATTAAATAATTGGCGGCAAAGTTACAAATTTTCTCTGAATTAGTAAAATTATTGGCCCAGAATCTTACACTTTTCTTATCTGCAATGCTCTGCTGGGACTGCAAATCGATGTCATCCTGCCAGAAACAAAAAGCCCCTCTCCTTTATTAACCCATCCTTATCGCGCAATAAGGGAATGTTATTACCTGATAAGGACGGGTTATCGGGGAATTGATATCGATAATCTGTATTCATAATTTCTTTTGTTATTTTGATGATTTTGTTGGCGGATTCTCGTCCGTCCGTCAGAACCTCTCTATATATAGGTGGTTCTGACAAACGGACAAAAATCTTTTCGCGGTCAGAATGTCAAAGCTGTTTCTGGTGAAACCGTAATATTCTTGTCAGCTTCATAGAGCGTCTTTTCTGCTATCTGACGGTTTAAGAACTTATATACAGTGTTACGCTCCACCTCAAACTTCTTAACCAGTATCCTTTAAACTTAAAAGAGGTGAAAGATTCAAATTTTTTCCCTTTTTTTCGCTTTGGTTTCGCTAAAAATTCGTACATTTGCCAGAGCATAGATAACTAACCATTCATAGCATAACGATAACATCAAGATGAAAAGAACTGTTTTTATATTATTGGCGAGCGTTTTACCACTGCTGCT
>JAEEGI010002363.1_pt1 | contig 46475 bp, 41 predicted proteins | sample 8958751 | NCBI WGS metagenome assembly JAEEGI01 (sample SAMN16246545, study PRJNA631951) | gut metagenome | biome: gut microbiome; feature: rumen; material: KS-attached | host: Bos | place: Iran: Karaj | collected 2018-10
TCTTCATGTCATCATTATTATTAGAAGTTGTTTTTTTATCAGTTTTTTCTTCTTCTTCAAAATCTTCATCATAATCTTGAAAAGAATCTTCTTCTATTTCTTTTTCTTCATCATTTACAACTTTTTCACCAGAATTAAAATTAATTTCCATAAATTACCTCCTAATTATCAAAGAAATCATCAAAGAAATCATCATCATCTTCATCTTCATCCAATTCAATCTTAGTAGTATTAGGTTTTTTTACTTCTTCAACAGTTTCTACAGTATCATCCAATTTATCTATATTTGTGTTAGATGTTTCTATACTTGGTTTAGTAGATATATTAGTTGTAGTCTTAGAAACAGATTTTGCTTTTTCTCTTTCTTCCTCTTCTTCTCTTTCTAATTCAGCGATTTTTGCATCTATTTTTCTAACTAATTCATCTACATCAAATTCGATATCACTATCTTCATCTTCATCCACAACATTACTCTTATATTCATTTCTTGTAGGTAATGCTTCTTCAAATATAGGTTTTTGTCTACTACTAGATTCAGTAGTATTCCCAAATGGTGTACTTCTATTTATTTCAGGAACATTATTAAGACCCATAGGTAATCCTTGAGGAATGCTTGGTCTTGATCTTTCACCCATTTCTTCTCTTAACATATTTCTAGTAGAACCAGAATCATTTCCACTACCTTCACTATCTTCTTGATTCATCATTGCTAATAATTTTTTCTTCTTAGTAGCCTTAACAAATTCTTTTATATCAAAAGTATGTACTTCTCTTTTCTTTCTATTTGGATAAGTTGCTTTAGGATATTTTTCACCCCAATCTAATTGATAGTTAGGTACAAAATGTGTTTTAAAAGGTTGAAGTCTAGTACGTAAAATAATAACATCAAATTTCTTCATTCTTTGTAAATCAGATACAGTTACTAAAGGTGTAGAAGCAGTCTTCTCATCTTTTTTACTCTTAACTTCACCACACATTTTAGATATTTCTTCTAAAGCCTTTAACTCAGTAGTTAACAAATAAATTAAGTTACCACAGTTACCACGTATAGTTTCAGATTCTTCTTTACCATATACTTGATCTAACTGAGCAAAGTTTTGAATTATCATTGTAAATCTAATATGACGAGAACGAGCCGCAGTAATCATAGTAGTAACATCTTTTAAAGGTGGCATATTCGCAAACTCATCTAATAAGAAATTAGTTCTTATAGGTAGACTACCGCCATGTTTTTGAGCAACACTAATTAATGTTTCATATATTTGTTTTAATAAAATAGTTGCTAATGCATGATATGTCTTTTTCTCATCTTGAATAACTATAAATACTGCTGTTTTCTTTTGCCCAATACTTTCTAAATCTATATCAGAATAAGATAACATTTCACTTAAATTTTCACGTGATGCGAATAGTTTAATTTTTTGTTTAAATACAGATAAAATAGAATCCTTAGTATCATCAGGTGCCATTATAGTAGCACTAGCATCTATAGCAGCTGCACTATTAGGATCTTTTTCATTAAAATATTCTTTAATATATGTAGAACCACCAAATTTTTCTTCACCTACTGTAGTAGCTAAAGAAATTGAATTAATATTTATCTCTTCTGGTTTAGCATCTTCAAACAACCCTAACGCAACTCCTGCAAAATAATCTGCCGCAGTCTTTTCCCAGAAAGGATCTTGTGATTTATTTGATGAATCATACAAAATATTTAAAGCTAAGTCATCTAATAACTCTATAGCTTTATCTTGATTACCTTCTCTATATAATTTATATGGTAATGTCATTGGATTCCAAGAATTACCTTGTTGAGGATCACGGAAATTTAAAAGTAATATCTGATATCCTCTTTTTCTAAGCATATTTCCAGTTTCTTCATATATCTCACCCTTAGGGTCAGTTATAATCATACTTTCTCCATGTTTTGCTAAAACTTTTACTGTTGGAAAAATAACTGTTTGAGTTTTACCAGAACCAGTAGAACCAATAACTAATGTATGATATTCAGAATCATCAACATATAAAGCTTCTTTAGTAATCATTAAAGGAACTCCAGCTTTATCTGTTTTTCTAGAATTAATTCGAACTTCACTTACTCCAGAATCATTAATAATATCTTTATCTTTTGCCCAACGAGAATATCCCTTAGAAGGCTTATCAGTTGTAATACCTACATGTCCTTCAGTACGTTCAAAAATATATGATTTAACACTAAAAAATAATAATGTAACCACTATTAAATAAATTGGTAAAGTAATCATAATATAATCAGGCCCAAAAGCTGGAAAAGGATTTAAACCAAATAACTTTCCAGTCTTTGCAAAAGTAGATAAGTTAATAACCATAATCGCAACAACATATAATAAAAATAATGCGAATACTCCAAATATTAACAAATCATCAGGATCTACACGTAATTTAAACTTCATTATACATCCTTTCCTCTCTAAGTAATATTATATCTTATCTTTAATCAACTGTCTATTGATTAGAAATAAGAATTGTAAATTTATTATCCTTAAAATCATATAAATAATCATTGTTATTAGAAGTAACTAATCCGCCACAACTCATAATTATTTCTAATTCCTTATCATTATCTACATCAACAAAAGCATCTATATATGGTTTACAACCTCTAGTATTACTTTCATTATTCACATCACTAAAAACAGTATAAATTATATCATTTTTTACCATAAACACAATACTAAATCTATAATTCTCATACTTATCTATAGGTAATACATTACTAATCAAATAAATACTATCTTTCTTATTATCATTATCTATATCAATATCTATTCTATTTTTAACAGTAAAATTATTTGTATTAATATTATAATCACTTAATACTTTATCAATATATTTATCTTTAGAAACACTATGTAGAGTATATTTAACAGGTTTAATATTATAATTACTACTAATAGCTAAAAAGTTTCCATCATATGATACAGCCTCATTATTTTTATTATATAAATACCATTTATCATCATGCCATAGTTTATATGTTCCAAATTTTTCATTATCAATATATACAACATAATCTTTCCAATACAAAGAACTAATATTAGATTTAATATTAGTAAATTCTTTGTTCTTATATTCCCAATAAGTATTATTACCTACTAATATTATACTTTTATCTTTTCTATTCTTAAAATTATCTATTCCTCCAAAGAAGAAGAAAAGTACAAAGAATAATACAAGTATAATAACAATAATTATAATTCCAACTTTCTTTTCTTTTTCCATAACTCACCTATCTAACAGCTTCATAATAAACAAATGTACTTGTATTATTAGAACCGTACTCACTCCACATATTAGTAGAATTACTTCCTGGATCTATCATATTAATAGTATCTCCTGATATTGATTCTACTGCTACCCAGTGTTGTCCAGTATTACCTTTAACTTCTGCTACTACATAATAACCTTTATTTAATAATTCAGATAATATTTGTAATTTTTCTTGCTTAGTATTACCTAATACACTTCTAGTACCTCTATATTTAAAGTTTGGAACAACAGCAGTAACAGCATACCAAGATGCTAGACTTCCTGAACCACTAAATGCATTTTGTTTATTCAATGCTTTTACAAATGTACCAGGATTAAAGTCTCCACCAACAGAAGAAGTATCAACTCCACTACGTCTAACTTGAATTGCAAGTGAAGTAGCAAGACATCCAATTTGACCAATATTTGCACCACTATTTCCTAGTTGTACTCCTGCCCATCTAGAATCAGTTTGTAACCAATCTTTTGCTTCTCCAGAATACATACAAGTACTACCATTAGCAGCATTACATGAGAATTTTTTAACATCACTTACATTTAAATTTTTACTAGAACCATTATATATTTGTAATAATATTTGTTTATAATTAAGACCTTGTTTTGCTAAAGATGTCATTTGATTTTGTTCAGTTTGCATATAACCTGAATATGCAATATAACCTTGAGAATTAACTAAAACTTCTCCCGCGGTTTCAGATGCCCATCTTCTCAAAGGAGAATTTTGATCCATTGGTCCTCTTAACTTTTTAGCACGAGTTGTACCACTATAAACCATCTTCCATTGTCCATCATCTGATGAACATCCTTTATCTGGATCACAATAAACTTGATCTTGAGTACAAGAAGCAGCTTGAAGAATCCATTTATCTCCTTCTTGTTTTAAAGTTCTCCATCCACCCATATCAGCATGTCTAGCTAAAATATAACCTCTAGCCGCAACCATTTGTGCTTTAAAAGCATGCTCTGGAGCACCATCACCAATTTCTTGATAAGCGACCCCTAAAATATATTTTTCAAAAGGAACTAATTCTTCTCCTTCTAATGGTTGTCCAAAAGTACCACCATAATTATGACCATTACCAGTACCACACTGCATAAGTCTTACATATAAATTAGTTATATTAAGATTCTCAGAAACATTACCTTTACCCTTAATATAAAATCCTTTAATATCGTATGAACAATAATTAGAACTAGATACACATAAAGAAGATAAATTAGTTGCTCCATAAGCATTCTCATCTTCAGCTAATTCAGTATAATCTGCTAAATATGTTAATACATCATTTGCCATACTATAATTATCTTCATAACTATTTTTAGGAAAATACTTAGGAAATACATTAGTAGCTAAATTAGTCTTAGTAGTTTCATCATCGCCAGCAAAAGCTCTTTTAAATGAAGCTAATTCGAAACTAGAAAAGTCACCCATTTCACCTTTACCACCATTTTCAACAATAATATGAGCAACAGCAGATGATCTCTTATTATCATCAACAACTAAATTAGACGCCTGTGAATCATCATCCACAGAATCATAAAACTTTTCCATATAGTCTTCATCATATTCATATTCTTCTTGTTCATCACCTTTAAATGAAAAAGTATCAGTAAAATCATTAATACATGTCATAATGACACCAACAACTAAAAGTATAGCAAAAACACTTAAAATAATAGGTAAAAGACTAATTATTAAAGGCATGATAAGTTGTCCAATAAATCCAGCTAATTTTGCAAGACCTTTACTACCTTCATCATTAGAAAATTCTTCATCTTCTTCCTCAGGCTCATCTCCACCTCGTCTACCATTAGGTTTTCTATTTATTTTTTTACTTTTTCCATCTTCTTTTTCACCAGAAGAAGCAGCATCGCTACCGCTTGCTGCTTTATTTTTATTTGCATTTTCTGCTTTTTGTTGTGCTTGTTGAGCTTGTTTTGCATTTTGTTCGGCTTGTTGAGCTTGTTTTGCATTTTGAGCTTTTTGTGCTGCTTGTTGAGCTTGTCTAGCGTTTTGTTGTGCTTGTTGGGCTTGCTTAGCTTTTTGTGCTGCATCAGCACCCTTTTCAGCCGCTTCAGCTCCTCCAGAACCCTTACTTCCAGCAAAAGAAGCAGCAGTACCTATCTTATCACCAATACCACTTTCACTTAACTTATTTGATGCATTTTGTACTGATCTTCCACCAGGAGCCATTCTATTGCCCTTAGCCATTGCTTTACCTAAAGCTTCAGTACTTTTACCATCAGTTAATTTATCAGCAGCTTTAACAGCACCACCAATAGCAGCAGCAACAGGATTTTTAGTAGCAATAGCGACATCAGCAGCATTATTTATCGTATTAGCATTATTAGCAGCATCTCTATCCATTTGAGCAGCATTACGCTCATTAATAGATGTACTATTGGGATCAGCTTTATATTGATCTTTATCTTCACTTGCCACCGATACCACCACCTAACTTTTTATATTTTAAAAACCTCCACCGGAACCAAATGATTCTAACTCATCTTTAGTTACCGCAACATTTATCTGCATACGTCTATTACCACATACAAATAAACCTTCACCTTGAGAATATCTCTTAATTCCCTCTTTTTCACTTTCATTTAAATCAATTAATAAACCTAAATCTTCAGCAGCTTGTTTTCTAAGGCCCATAACTAAATAGTATGAAGCATTATCAAATATTGCTTTACCTTGAGTAATAACTGCTGGATCACTAAAGTCAGAAGGTTGTTGTGTAATAATAACTGTACCAGTATTATATTTACGAGCACGTCTTTGTACTTGTGCTAAGAAATCAGCTCCTAAAGCATTTCTATCACCTAATAAGACATGTGCTTCATCAACCATTAATATAGTATTAACAGTAAAATCTAAACATAATCCCCAAGCATATTTCAATACATTAAAGAATAATGCATTTCTAATATTAGAATCTGAATTCATTAATTCCTTAATATTAAATACCATGAAATCAGAATCTTTAGTAATAGTAGTTTTACCATTAAAATAGAATTGTAATTCATTAACTATAGGTCTAACTTTAAGTTCTAATCTTTCCATAATATCTTTTTCTTGAGTTTGATCACTCATAGCCATCAATCTACCTTTAATAGTAGCATAAACATCACTAAAGATAGGAAAATCTTCAGATGTATATTTAGAAAAATCAGTGTTAAAATCAATACCAAATCTCTTATAAGTATCTTGTACTACTTCAGAGAACATAGTCAATACATCTTCCTCAATAGATGGATCATAATATTTCATAAATGCTTTTAAGAATTGTAAAGTACGAGTAAGTACTGTATAACCAAGACCCTGTTGAATCTCTTCTTCATCAGCATCTATGATTACTTCTAATGGATTAATTAATCCAAATTCTCCACCCTTACCAATATCTATAGAATCTCCACCAAAAGTTTGAGTCATTTCTCTAAACTCATCTTCTGGGTCAATTATAACAATTTGACAACCATTTCTAATATGAGAACGAAGCATTAATTTAGCTGCTGTACTCTTACCAGAACCAGATGTACCTAAAATAATCATATTCGCATTATTTCTATTATTTTCTTTTCTTATCTTGTATAAGAATTGATTAAATAATATAACACCACCAGAGAAATCTACACCAAGTAAAGTAGATAATCCTGGATCTTTTAAACTATCAAATATAAATGGATACATTGCACTTATAGTAACACTAGGAATTGGAGTACCAATTCTCTCTTCTATATCTTGTTTAGGGAATACAGGAAGAATTGATTTAAGTGCTTTTTGCTGTTCAAAACGAAGTGCAATTGCTCTCATCTCCATCGCATCCAAATAATTTCTAACATTCATCTTCTTCAATTCTAAATCTTCTTTAGTTTGAGAAGTAATCATAATATGCATTTGAAAATCAAATATTCTTGCTTGAGAAGCAGCTAACATAGAAGTAAAGTACTCTAAACTTTCAGCATCTTGTCTTATTCTTTCTCTAGCAGTTTGATCATGTTCATTTTTATAATTTGCTCTTAATTCAGCAACTTGCTTATTTAACATCTTATACATTTGAGAGAAAGGTACAGGTATATGTTTAACAACAATCTTAATACCAGACATATTAGTCAAAGATGATAAATATCCAGGCATAATATATTTAGGATAAGAAACAACAGTTAATATAGTTGCATAATTATCACTAATATAAAACTCAGAAGAATTTCTACTAAAATCTAACCCCTTAGGAGCTAATTCACTCTTTAATATACTCATCCGCTCATCACCGTTCCAAATCTAGTATCTTTACCACCATTTAAGAAATTATTCAAAACAACTCTTAAATCATCATTAGTAACTTGAGAAGCGTTTAATCCACAAGAAGCCAATCCATTAATCATCATTCTAACTCTCTTATCAATAATTTCAGGATTTTTATCTTTGAATAAGAAATAATACTCAGTATCAACAATATTATTTCTAATAAATGTTTCTCCCTTTTCTAAATCTTGAGCAATTATCTTTCTAATCGCAGGTGATTGAGTTTCATTATATAGAAGTTGTAATTGAGACATATAAACACTAATATCTACAGGTCTATCTGCTACAACCAACCAAAATTCAAAATCTAACATATTATAGAAATTCTTAAGCCCAGTTAACACTATATTTTGACTATCAGGATCTAATATAAAGATATTTCTAGGAGCAATTTTAACACCACTAACTCTCATATTACTATCAGTAATAATACAGTTATTTTCTATCTTTTTTACTGGTAGCCAATTCTCAGTCCAAGGACTAGTTTCCCTTTTCTTTGTGTTTGATTGTTTTGCCATAATCTACACACCAACCTCTCCATCTAAATTTTTGTCTATTGACAATAAATTCATATAATTCAATTATTATTGTTAATAAATTATGATAATTAGGAATTGGAACAACAAGTGCCCCACATACAACTCCTGGTGCCAATGCTAATATTACTAAACCAGTATTACTAATTGGTACAAAAGCAAGAATTGCGATTGATACTAAAACACCCATAGATAATAATATCAAATCAAATGGTTTAAATATTCCAAATATCAGTTGTCCTTGCTTCGTATTAGCAGGTATCAAATAATCATTCATCTATTATCACACTCCATTTTTATTTCTTATTTTGACTATTAGCTCTACGTTTAACATACTTCATGCTAGTCTTATAAGTAGTAGCTCTACGTTTAGCTTCACCTTTAGCACCACCATAAGTTTTTCTTTCCCTTACCTTAAACTCTTCTATTCGACCATTCTTTTGATATTTTAAATCAAGACCACTTGTAGCATCAACAACTTCATCATAATCAGCTTTTAATTTTCCACCAGCACCTATAGAATCTGTCCATGATGTTCCACCAGCCTTATGAATTCCATTTTGCCAATTATCAATTTGAGAATCAGTTAAATCATCTACCACAGTGTCTGTCGCGCTTGAAGTATTAATAGTATAAGTTTGACCATTTGTATCATTTACTGTAAATGTAGATCCAGATGCATGGGCAAGAGCAGTTTTAAATTGAGCAGCATTAAATTTAACATTACTAATATCTCTACCATTAGCATCTTTAAATCCATTACCAATCGTACCATAAGCACCATTCTTTAACGCCTCAGACTTAACGGCATCACTAAATGATCCAATTGCTTTAGAAGCTTTTTCATATGCTTCCATTTGCTCATTATCTTTATCAGCTAAACTTTGTCCGGTTAATGCTCCATAAGCATTACTTAATATTCCACCAAAAGGTGTAGCATGAGCAGCACGTCTTTGATTATTAGTACGAATAGCTTCATTAATGGCATTTCTTTCTTGACCATCTTTTGCCTTCATTCCAGCTACAGCACCTTTTCCAACACCTAAGGCACTATTAACAAGTCCAGCTCCAAAATTTCTCATACCACCTAAGAAAGGATGTTTTTTATTAAATTCAGAATCTTCATTTTCAGCTTTAGCTGCTTTATATCCAGTAATACCACTACTAACAGCACCAGCAGCTAGTGAAGCACCACCAAGTATAGCACCCATACCACTAAATAATCCAGCACCATTATCTTTTAGACCCATCGCATCTTTAATAAATTTAGGTGCTTGTTTAGCAAATACAAATAAACCTATCCAAATAAATATTATAGATACAACACCAATTACACCTTCACCATTAACAAGTACGACACCATTAACAATCATATCTTGAATTAAGTAAGTAATAAAATATATAATAGCTAATCTAATAAATAAATCTAAATATGTAGAAACAAGTGCTCTAGTCCAAGCATTAAATGATTCCTCACCTTTTTTAGGACCCATATATGCAATTATAGGTATAGGGGCAATAAGCCTTAATACCGCTAACTTAATCGCACGGACTGCCACATCAACAGTAAATCCTAACATAATAAATATAAATATAACAGCTACTATCAAAGGAACTACATAAATATATTGAAATACAAATCTCTTCTGTAGTCCATCATTAATATCACTAAGTCCACCACATTTCATATTAATATAATCATCAGAATATAATGTGGAAACATCAGAATCTACTTTTAAGTATTCTTTTATTTCATCATCAGATACAGAACACATCCAATTTGCTCTATTTTTCGCAGATGGATCGTTCGAATCTCTGTCTTTTTCTTCTTTTAAATTAATTCGATAGAAAGCCTTCACAACAGAAGCAGTAAATACATTTGCACTCTGTTTAACCCTCTCTGCTTCCGTTAAATCCCCATTTTCACTAGTAGGTTTAGTACCTAGAATTAAATTACCCAAAGTATTATTTCTTAATATTCTATATTGTAAAGAATATAATGTACCAAATAACAAACCATTATTATTTAGTTCAATTTGATATTCATTTAAAGTACTAGAATCACCTTGAATATTAATAGGTGTTAAAACAGCTAATAAAAGTAAGCCTATCATAACCCTCTTTATAATAGCAGAAAAGCCTTCTGATTTATCATCAGTTAAATCAGGTTCAACAATAGCCTTTAATGTAACTACCGTAAGTCTGAACACCATAAAAATACCAAGTATTAATTGTACTCTACCATAGAAACTTCTAATAGTATCATTAGAAAATAACTCAGCACCAGCTACATTAAAGAATATTTCATATATTATTCCTAAAAGCCAAAAAGCCGCACCATCAAGTCTAGTAAATATAAACCTAATTGTACGATTAATAACTCCAGCTTTATTTGTGTTTGATTCAATATCTAAAATCATTCATAATCACATCTTTTCTAACTGCCAATTCCACATAAAGGATCAGATACAATATTAAATACTTGTAATAACAATTTTACAATACTAGGTATCAAGAATAATAATGCAGCCAATATTAATCTCTTGCCTAATCTATTAGACGTCTTTTTCATAGCATCATCATCACTATTAATAATAGCTTTAACATAATCTATTCCACTTAAAACAATAACAGCAAGCGGTCCTAATACTCTAAAGTAATTTAATATAGTAACTACAAGCCATGCTACAGAATTAGGATCACTAGGATTACCTAGTATAGAAGAACAGCTACCTTGATCACTATTATAGTCATTCATCCATGAATTTATATTATTAGAGTTAGTTAAAACAACAGTAGAATCACTTATACTGTCACCTAATGCATAACTATTTACAGGAATTAAAAAAATAACACCAATAAATATAATAATAATTGCTATTAAAAAACTCTTTCTCATTACATTTCACCTATCATATAAAGTATATCAAACTAAAAAAAAAATAGCAATTTTATTTTGCTATTTATACACTTATTATACTTATTTAATACTACTCCAGCAATCCCACCATAAACTAGTACCATCTTTAGCACCAGCAGCAACGATTTGCATAACTAAATTTACTAATGTTACTAATAAGAATACTACAGCAGCATAAATAAATCTCTTAATTAATCTTCCTTGTGCTTCTTTTATTTCCTTTTCATCACTAGCAATAACTGCTTTTCCTAAATCTACAGTACCATATAAAATCAAAGCAATAGGAATAATTACTTGGAATATAGGAATAAGAGCCTTTTTAACTATTCTAACAAAAACATCTAATCCTTTACAACTTGAATCTATATCAGTACCAATTAAAAAATAATTACTCATATTCAATCTCCTTCTTACATTATTAATAATATATCAAATAATTAACAAAGTCAATCAACTATCGTCTAAAAAGTCCAAAGATTTTTTGTTCTGAATCTGTCTCTCTTCTTTTCACAAGATTAATCGTTTGAAGAAAATCTTCTATAATCTCATTACTCTTTCTATCATTTAACGGAGGCATATTATAAAAGAACTTCAATCCAGATTCTTTTTGTAAATCTAAAACATCTTTATTAGTTAATAAACTCTTATTTAACATAACCTTTTTATCTTTTAATTTTTGTAAAACCAAACTATTTCGATCAATCATTTTATTTAATTTCAATATACTTGGCTCAATTAAATATATAACAACATTACACATAGTAGTATCAGTTGATTTATTTAAATCAACTAGTATAATCTTAGCTTGACTATCTGTAATAACTTGTCGTAAATCATTAGAAGCACAAGTAATCATATTTTTTTGATCAAAATACTTGAAATCACTTTTTTCAATCTCAATTCCTAATATTTTATTAAAATCATATACACTTGATAACTTCTTAACTAACAAGTATATCAAAGTAGATGCCCCAGCATGTTCTGTAGCATCCTTAAAACCAATAACTATATTAGAAATATTATTATTTACACTTGTTTCATTAGTTACAATAGAATCATCATCATTAGATACTGCTTCATTAGAAGTTGTAGCTCCAGTAGAATTCAACTTCTGTATATGAGCAACATCCTTATAATTATTTGATTTATTTAACAAATATTTTACTCCATCTAAATTAGTTGTAAAATTATACACACCAATACTTATCAGTGATGATAAATAATCCACTGAACAAAAATCAGTTCCCTCAGGTAAATAAAATATTAGTTTATCAGTATCTAATCCTTCAGAAATAATCTTAATATTATTAATATCATCTCCACCATCAATCGCAGTTATATCTATGATCATTTTATTAAAGAAAAATGATTTAAACATATCGACAATTTCATTAGAACTAAAAGTACCTTTAACATTTTTAATAATATCAATATCTAAAGATGATAAATCAGCATCTAATTTATTTGTCACTAAAACATTCATATTACTAATACACCTCTAACCAGTAGGCTTTCTAATTCTCATAGTATCGCCAGTTACTTGAAAAACAGTCATTCCAGACATCACTTTATTAATAATAGGAATATCTAAAGTAACATAAGTAACTACACGATAATAATAATATTTATTAGCAATTTCAGTATTATATTGACATTTCATAGTACAATATCCAGTTTGACAATAAACATTAGATGTTTTACAACCATTAGGTATATCAAAATTGTGTTTATTATTATTTAATTCTGTTTTACTAACAGGATTATAACCAATTTGTCTCATAAATGTATCAATTATTTTTACACATTTATCTCCATCTTTGCTAAAATCACATTTACCCTCAAATTCTTCAATAGTGCTAATAACCTTATTTTTGACTTTGAATGCTTTAGTATAACTAACATTATAAGCCATATATCCAGATACTATAACTAAAAACACTATGATAATTGCAATATTAATAAGTCCACCAAAAGCATCACGCATAAATTACTAGCACCTCCTCTTATAAAAAACTATTTATTCTGATATGTACTAATATTATTCCATTGAGTATTAATAGCATTCTTAATTTTTGGCCACATTAACCAGAAAAATCCTATAACAGCACCAATAGCAATTAATGTGATAACTGTTAAGTTTAACTCACCACTTGCTTCCTTCATTAATTATGTCACTTCCTTTCCTATATTATAAATTAATTATATCAAATCAATATTTTAAATACAATATTTTATATACTAAACATCATTAGCATTGACACTAAAATTATTAACATTAATCCTACACCAGTAACAACAAGCATAATCATTGTTTGATTTTCCATATGTTCTAATCTTTGTTTATATTTTGTTTCACGAGCTTTATTTTGTAAAGATGAAACTGTTCTAGAAAATGCCATCAATCTTTCTTGTTTTTTCTCTTGAGCTCCAACACCTAAACGATAAAGCAATCTCATCATTCTCATTGAATCTCTAACAGGATAAGTATTTGCAAATTCCATATAAGGATCAACTGATGAATCACCACCATTGATTCTATCAATCATTCTACGTAATCCAGGTTTAAATACATCAGGAGCATCATTTATAGACTTACCTAAAGCAACTGGAACAGTATAGTGTTGAATCAAAATCTCTAATCCTTTTAAATAATATGGTAATAATACATCTATCTCACTTAAATGTCTTTTATAATAACTCTTAAGTGAAGAATATTGACTTTTAAATATTAGAAATGCCACAACAAATGCCACAACTAAATTCAAAATTAGATTTCCACCAGATGCACTAACCATAAATAAGAAAACTATAATAAATGTAACAATACCCATCATACATCTTTTCATAAATAATTGATCACAATCTACTTGATCACCATATTTTGCATATAATAGGAAATCATAATCTTCTTCTCTTAATATTTCTAAATACTTTTCATTATCTGCAATAAATTTATCTTTATCTATAGTATTATTATAGAAAAATATAAATAAAAGTATTGCTCCTACAACTAAAATCTCCATATTACTCAGCACCTACATTCTCATTATAATATTTTTCACCTTTTAATAGGAAATATGTATTAACTATTAATACACCATGCATTAGAGCAGCAACATACCATCTAGTTAATAGTTGTAAATATGTTTCTCTACCTAATAAGTATTGTACTAACATTACTAATAAATATAGCATAATACCAAACTGTAGAAATTTTCTATGGAAAGTAGCACGTTCAATTCTATCACGATATACACTTTCAATTAACATATCTATATCTAATTGCATATTATCAAGTGAATCAGCAGAGTTTTGAGCACCTTCTTTAGTTATTTGTAAGAATAATTGATGCATATTTTTAACTATAAAGAAAGGATATAATTGATTCATATATTCAATAGCTTCATCAATAGTACCATTGTCATAACATAAATCAACCATATGTTGAGCATCAGTCTTAACAGGATCTTCTAATAATCCAGATTGTAATACTCCTTCAATAGATTTAACAAAAGATTGAGTAGTCGCAAATTCCATAATAACATTTGAAGTATATACTTGAATTTGTTCAAAAATAAATTCTGAATATAATCTCTTACTTCGTAAATAAGATAAATATGGTACAAAGAAAGATGCAACAAATACATATACTAAAGTAATAACAAGACTATAAAAATATAAATATGTTACTACAGCAGCAAATCCACAAATACCTAATAATTGAATTAAATATTGTCTAGTTGTATAATCTTGTCCCATTTCTTTAATTTTTTCTTTTACAGTATTATATGAATATGGAGCAACTCTATCATAAACACCTTGTACATTTTTACCAAAGAATTTACCAAAGCCTTGTCCATTACTTCTACGATAGAAAAATATAAATACTACAGCGACAACTATTATTAATAATTCTTCAATATACATATAACTACTCCCTTCTTTATTCTATTCACTTAATCTAGTAATATTTGGAGCTGCATTAGCATTATCAACTGGTGTAATAACAGGTTGTGCCACTACTGGTGCAGCCTCAGTAACAACAGGATTACTAGCTACCGGAGTAATACTAGGTGCAGTATTACCGACAGCTTCAGGTTGTGCAACAACATTACTAGTAATTGCTGGTTTTTCCACTTGTACGTTATTTGTAACAGTTGGTTGTTCGTTTTTAACAACACTCTTTTCTAATTTAACATTCTTTTTATTAGCATCATCATTATCTAAAGCAGGCATTTCAGCATGATCTTTAGTATCAGATGCATTATCATATTCAATATTTTCATTAGATTGAATTGGAAAATCATCCTCTAATCCATCTATAATTGGATGAACATTTATATTTTGATTCTCCAAGTATTCAACTAAGTGTTCACTAGGCTTAATCATAATACCATTATCACTTAAAGTTTTTCTATAAATAGTATGAGTAACAGGATTATTATGCTCATCTACATAAAACTCTGTAACCTCATCTAATTCTCTATGAAATTTACCATATTTTTTACTATAGAAAGCCTTAATATGTACACCTAATTGGATATAACGATAAATAGTATTCAAAAATTGATTTACATCCAAATCAGTCTCCATTAATGAATAAAGACGATAAGGAATTGCACTAGCTTTATCCGCATGTATTGTGGATAAAATATTATGTCCAGAAGAAATTGAATTACGTACAGCTGAAACAGCTTCAGCACTTCTGACCTCAGATAGTAATATCCACTTAGGATTTTGACGCATACATGTAACTAAAACATCAGAATAACTAGCTACATTATTAGTCTTCATCGCAACAATATCTCTTTGTGGGAAAATTTTATCTAAGTGTAATTCTAAAGTATCTTCAATTGTAATTATTTTTTCTTTTGGTTCAGTATGAGATGCTAAATATTTAACAAACTCAGTTTTACCAGAACCAGTTTCTCCAGCAACCATAATATTACAATGACCCAATACACATTTCATTAAGAAATCATGTATTTCATTAGTAAAATAATCCTCTTGTATTAATTTATCTTTTTGTAATCTTATTTTAGCTGGGGTTTTACGTATAACTAATGCTATACCATTGGTAGCTATAGTTGGATGAACAAAATTAAGACGTAATTCAGCACTTTCAGCATCTAAGAAAGGTTTAGCATTATTAAATGTAGTACCCATAACATTAGAACACTGAAAAGCAAGGCGCTCAACAAACTCTGGTGTAGCCCCTTGTATTTGTACATGCATAGAACCTTGCTCTAAAGAACGAATCCAAATTTGACCACCATTGCAATAAGAGATATCAGTAATATCATCATTATCTAATAATGGTTTAAAAGGTCCAAAATCTAATTTGTCAAAAATATTTTCATTCATCTATAAACATTCCCTTATTATTCTTTTTTTTTAATCTCTAACTAACGTATTATCATTTATATATTTAACTAATTTTTTATCAACAACTTCTAAATTACCAGGTTTCTCTTCTAAAGATTCTTTAGTAGGAACTGGAATAATAGTTGCATCATGACCAGTTAAATTCTCACATTTTTTTAATATAATATAATCATCTTTTGGTAAAGCAAATATCATCATAGATGGAGTTTTAATCTCATCTAAATCAGCAAATACATCATTACCAGAACCATCCTTAACAGATAATATTTTTACATTTTTAAATAATTTAGAAACTTTAATAAAATCTGATTGTTCTTCATTCTTTTTAGTTTTTTTCTCAACTATTTTTATATAAATGTCAACATAATTACCAGGATAAATTGCATTACCATAAGTAGTATCGACAGAAATATTATCTAAATGGTATGGTACCCATCCTGCAGGATAGTTTATATCATTATTTGAAATTTGATCCTTCTTAATTAAACTTCTATCATAGAATAAACTTCCAGCTGGAATAACTGAATCTGGATTTGACCACATACCAACAACTTCATTAGGATTTGATACAGCACCTAATTTATGTAACATACTACTTGTAATTTCCGTTACCCCAACCATATCTTCAGTAATTTCAACTCCAGGAGAAATTAATGAATCAGCATAAGGAACAGAAATTGGTTTTGTTGCTTGATTCACTCTATAATTATACGCAAAATACAAAACAACTATTATTAATACAATCATAATTACTGTAACTGTATTTTTGTTAGCTAATATCTTTTTAATATTTTCACTTATATTACCCATTTTTATCTCCTTTCAATTACTTTTCATCAGTTAATTCATTTATACATTTTTGTAAATCTTCACTAGAAACAGCAACTTCTCCACTTTCTTCGTCTAATTTAGAGCCAAGTGGAACTGGATCTAATTCAGTATCATATTGTTTTAAATATTCTAACTTTTTAAGAAGAATAAAGTAATCTTCAGGAACACCAAATATTAGCCAAGCAGGTGATTTGATATTTTCAGGATCAGCAAATACATCTTCTCCTTCACCATCTTCAACAGAAATTACCTTAACATTCTCAATAAATTTAGTAACCCAAATACCTGAAGAAGCTTTACCATCAGTAGTCTTACATACACCACTAGGTAAATTAATCTTTGCCCAAATATCAATATATGTATTAGGATAAATAGTATTACCATAAGTAGAATAAGTATCTACATGTAATTGAAACAAAGTATGACCTTCTTTTAAATCTAAAATAATACTAGCAGGTAAATCTTCTTTAGCAACTACATTTCTCTCGTAGAATAAACTACCTTTGGGAATTATAGTATCAGCATTTGAATATCTATCAATTACTTCAGCTTTTCTTCTAATTATACCCAATTGATCAGCCATAGTACCAGTTATTTGAGTAGTACCAACCATATTTTCAGTAATTTGAACACCTGATTTTATTTCCTCAGTAGCATATGGAACAGAAATAGGATTAGTGGATCTATCAACTCTATAATTATATGCAAAGAATAACACAACTATTACTATCACAATGCCAACAACAGTTACTGTATTTTTATTTTGTAAAAATTTTTTAATTCCGTTACCTAAATTACCCATTTTTTTATTCCTTTCACTAATCCATTACTTCTACATATCCATTACCATTTTTGTCTACATTAATTCTATAACCATAGTCAATCTTGCCATGTTTCTTTTGATATTCCAAATAATTATTAGTATATCTATTAGTCATAACTAATTCATTTATTTCAGTTACAATATTTGCAGCTTCAGTATTTCCTTCATTATCTTTAACCCCCAAAGTAGTCAAAGATTCAACTTTAACACTTACTTTAGGTGGCACTTCACTCATTGAATAAAAGCTAAGTTTATATTCACGTGTTGTATTAATATTTGTAGTGAACCTTCTAACGAAGGATTCTACATAATAATCTTTATCCATTCTAGGAACACCATGTTCAGCAAAGAACGCATTATCAAGAGAATCCTCCATAGCAGCTTCAGCAGTTTCTTTAACTAAATAATAATCAACTTCAGAACCAGTAGAATAATTTGACAGAACATTAATAATTAGTAAAGCAATAATTGCTAATAAAATTATACCAACAGTTAGAAAACCTTTGTTCATAAATTATTCACCTCCTCCTACTAAGTATTTACAAGATCCATTTACAAAGTAATTACATTTGTATATATCAGAAGATATACCAGGAATTTGATTGAATTTTGATACAAATATTGATTTGTTGTGTAAGAATTCACTACTATAATAAAATTTTACACCAGCTTCTTCATTAACTCTATTTGCATTTAATGGATTCTCATCATTAAAAGTATAATAACCACTTTTACCATTATATTTTTTAATATTTTTAATAGTCTTAATATCCAAGAATACTACATAGTTTGGTTTGTTAGAATTATTATCAAATACATTATTTTGATACTTAATAATATTATCTACTAAATATTCAGGATTATTATTATAACCATTTTTCATTTCAGTAAGAGTTGCAGCACTAGTCCAGTTATAACCAGTTAATACATCTTCTTTATATTGAACTTCATCATTTTCACGACTCTCAGTCATTACAAGAGGATCACTAGCATTATAACTTCTTACATTATAATCATCACGTGTATTACATGTAGCTTGTTTACATTCTGGTTGTCCTTTAGCTTGATCAGCTGTATAACATGCACTACTTTCAGAAGGTTCACCACAATCTTTAGAACATGTTATTTTATCATCTTTACATGGAACATATAATGCATAGAAACATGATATATTGAAATCCCATTTAAAGTATCCAAAATCTGTAATTATACCTTTAATGTTATATCCTTCAACACCATCTTTTCCATATTTAGTTTCACTAAATGAATTTTTCCAATAATTATCTAAATTAGAAATTGTATAACTACTATTATCATTTAATTTACCAATAGCTTCATCAAATTTCTTAGCCCAAACAGCATTTGTATTTCCTTGAACATTGTTAATGCACATTCTACCAGGCATTAATATATCAGAATCATTCTTTTTCTTTCCAATTACAAATGTGTTATGTTTATAATCCAAATATACTCCAGGGAATGTAATTTCTCCTTGATACCATCTATCTGCATCATTATTAACATAGCATCCTCCGAAAGATATCAATGGGCTTCCTCCTGTCATCTTATGTGAAGAACAATTTGTTCCAGGACTCTTAGTTTCTTTAGTAGCAGATGAGAATGGATAAGATGCTTCAGAAATTTTTAATTCTTTATCAGTTGCATCAACATATCTAACTTTAATTGTATATGTAGTAGTAGATTTAACACAAGTTGCCTTAGCTTTACATTCATTTAATGCATCTTCATATAATTTATGGTTATCTGCATAATCTTTCTTAAATACATGTTCACCATATTTACCATGATATGTATCTCCTTCGAAATACCAATCATGTGCAGAACCACCACAACCAGGACCTCCAATCCATCCACAAGGATCAGAACATAGAGAACCATCAGAATTAATTGCATATGGTATACCTTGAAGCATTCTATAAGTTCCAATACCACTTAAACATTTAATTCGATATCCTTTCATTGAGAATCCAGTAGCACGTGGATTATTACCTGATTGACCAATTGTACTACCACAAGATACATCTCCACCAGAATGATCGAAATGGAAACTACCATTATATCTAAAGTATGTTGTAAATCCTTGAGCACTAGTACTTGTTCTAGTTGGTTTGGTATCATATGATAATACTAAATCATTATATTTTTGATTACCATAAACAATGTTGTAACAAGCATTACTACATTCTTGAGTATATTTTCCACCATCACATTGATTAATACATGCTTCATAGTCTTCGTTAGGTCCAGCTTGAGTGTTACCACCTGATCCTGAAGAAGTCGAACTACCATGCTTACAATATGCAGTAGGTTGACATATTTTATACTTTTTAGAAGGTGGTTTTAAGTGAGTAGTGTCATATTCACATTGAACAATTGAACTAATCTTCATTCTATATTGGAAACACATTCCAGCCTCAACATATACTGGGGCACCATATTCAACCTTAACAACTTCTGTACATTTTCTTGTACAATAATTGTTTTTATTATCAGTAGTTTTTCCATATGTTGTATGCCATACATAATCTTTAACTTTAATTTTTTGAGTTTTAGAAGCTTTATAATATTTAGTATTAGAAGCATCATACTTATAATACTTAAGTCCCTTAGAATTATAAGCAACAACATCATTAGAAGCAACATCTTTAATATCATTAATATCTAATTTATAATCACAAGTTAAACTAATACTAGCACCTTTTACCTCGTTACCTTCAACTTCTATTGTTTTATCAGATTTATCACTTTGAGCATCAAAAGCAGCTAGATATTGTCTAAATGTACGACTATTCTTCTTTTCACCTACATACACATTAGTATCAGGTAATAAATATTTATTTGCTTGTGTATTATTAGGTAATTTACAATTATCACTGACATTATAATTATTAACATTTTGATCAGGTCCTTGTCCGGCAGGAACACCTGTCTCAGGCTTATCATCATCTATACCTTCAATTGTATAGTCAGTTTGTGTTAATTGAAATTCAGCATCTCCACTTATAGATGAATATGTAAACTCATATATTAATTTAACATTACCAGGATCACAAGTACAATAACCATCATCAGGAGAACTATTTTTATCATGATCTCCTTTAGTACATTCTTTATCCCTTATCCACTTAGTATTAGAAATAATCACTCTGTATTTTCTATTCTTAATAGGTAAAACAGCATCACTAGGAGATTCAACTGTAGAAGTATATTTTTTATTGCTTATAGTAATTGTACCTTCAAGTTTTGTACCTTTAGGCTCCTCAATAGTCACCCATTTCTTTTCACCTTTTACCGTTTTGTATTCTTGAACACGATATTGATAAGAAACACTTTTTGAGTAACCAGATTCATCCAACAACTGCTTATATTCTGAAGCAGTGGATTTAGATGAAATTTTAAATTTGATTTTAGAATTATTACTGCTATTTTCTACTGTATCAACACTAAATCCCATTAAACGGAATCTATTCAAGCATTGTTCTCCATCAGATTTAAAAGTTGTTGTTTTATTTTCTTCTTTCATTTTATAAGTAGAAACAATTGATTTCTTCTTATAAGAATTTGAAACACTAAAGAATAAACTTACACCAACAGCTAATAATAATGCCACAATAGCAATAGGAATAACTCTTTTCTTTAAGAATTTTTTAAACATTTTCTTCATCACCTTTCATATATTTTTCAATTTTTTTATAATTATCTGTTTTAACAACAGGATAATTCGTTATTAATTCCCCTTTTCTAACCATTCTAGCATCAACAACCATAGCTGCATGTGTCATAGATCCATAAAATCTCGTACACGTTATTAATGTAATAAAATTGTCATCGCCAGTAACATCAACCTTATATTTATATAAATTATCTTTATTAACAGTTTCAATATAATTAATTCCATCTTCTTTTAGAAAATCATAATCATTAACTGTATCTAAATCAGCATAACTATCTAATAATCTAACTCCAAATATTTTATATAAATAGTTTTCACCATCAATTGTATATTCAACATATTGATTTTCTTTTGCAAAATCATAATATACAAATGCCATTAAACTCTCAAATCTAATAAAATTATTTTGTTTAATAAGTGGATTACTAGATAAATTCAAAATATTATGTCCCAGTAAATCAACTTTTTTTCTTATATGCTCATCTTTAGTATTATTCCAAGCATATCCTACTCTTGGATCATTCTTTAATACACCATCTTCAAAATATACTACCGGCATATCTATATTAGTCCCTTGTACTCTTAACCATCCAATAGTAGATTTTGTATCAACATCTTCTTTCTGAGCTTTTTCTAGTTGACTTACTCTATCTTCTAGAAAATCAACTCTTTTATATTCGACTTTATAATATATAAATAAACCAATTAATAACAAAGGAATAAAATATAATAAATATCTTATTTTCTTTTTCTGTCGTTTTCTTTTCCTTTTCATATTTTATTCCCCCAATAACATTTATTTTTTAGTTATTTGATATGGATCATCTACTGTACCACTACCATATGAAATATATGCTTTTTCAGTTAAATAAGCAACAGGTCTAAATCCATTTTTAAATTCCATACTCATTTCTTTATTATTTGCAGTAGCAACTGTTTGTATCTGAGTAACTTGAGATATAATATATGGCTCAGTATATGAATCCATTAAGAAATATGCTTCTCCATTATAAGAAATTCCATTATCTACATTATAAAAATCATAAATAGTAGGTATTGATAATTTAACTTCATATTTCTTAGTAGATACTTGTTTTCCATATTGAGATTTATCTTTATATATAGGAACTGTAATTGTATGTTTAACAAAATACTCAGTAGATATAAATTCACTTAATTTATTATTTACAAAATAACCAACATTACCTTTTTGCTTAGGATTATATTCGTATTTAACAATTGGTTCTAAATCACTATATCTAACAGGACTACCATTACTATATACAACACCATCATATATAATCTTAGTAGTTCCATCTTTTAGAGTCTCACTTATTCTCCATAAATGATTATCAATAGATATATATTCACCAGCATATCTATCATTTACTTTAGTATTTGGTTTAGCATTACCAACATCATCTTTTAAAGTATATGGATTTTCTTTAGTACCATTACCACCTTTTATTAAAGCAGCTCCATTGATTGTAATTACTGGCCTAACTCCATAATTTTCTTCATTTGCAGTTTTATATGCTATCTCATTAGAATTTATGAAATAAAGTCTAATAGCATATGAATTATTATTATCAACAATATTATTACTCCAATTAGCAACTCCATTTAATATAAATGATTCGTCATTATCTAATGACTTATTAACATCAACAACAGATGGTACACTATATTTTGTTTCATTAGAATAGCTTTCACACTCAGTACTATGAATATCTTTTAATTTGCCATTACAATATTTAGCACCAACAATCAATTGCTTTGATTCAGTAGGTAAAGCATTATAATATTTTTTCAAATATTTATCTAATGCACTATAATTAACATTACCAACATTAGTATCAGATATTATTCTGATGTTATTATTATTGTCTAATCCAACGACTCTATATAAATTAGCTCCAAAGTAAATATAATTATCTGGATTACCTTTATAATAACCAGTATTATTAGTAGCTTTCTTTATTGTATCTCTTATTCTTTCAACAACATTTACTTTTCTAATAACCTTAGTAGTATTATTTAAAGAATCAGATACTGTATAAACTAATTCATAAGTATTAGAAACATCTGTATCTACTTTACCTTTAACGCTAACTTTATTTATATCAATTTTACCATCAGTATCATCAATAACACTTTCAATACCAGGATCAGTAAAATCACTATATCTATCAATTGTTATACTTTCTTTATCTTTTAATGTAACAACTGGGCCAGTATGATCTACACCAGTAGAACTAACTACTCCACAATCTAAATAAGTATAATACTTATAATTGCTACCTTCTCTTTTTACTTTTACCCAACTCTTAGTAATAGAACATAATTTCTTAGAAAATGGTTCGTAGAAATCAGTCTCAACATACTTAGAAACTGCAAGTTCTTGTAAAGTAACTGTAGAAACTCTTTTACCAGTAGGTAATTTGTCCTCATTTAATTCAAAAAATCTAATACCTGCATTTCTTAAGGTTTTTTCATTACTCTTAAAGCTTAAATAAGGTTTCAATAAAATGAAATAAAATAACAGAACCATAATTACAATAATAATAAAGTTTCTTAACTTCACATTTTTCTTACCACTATTCTCAACTTTCTTTACTTCGTTTTCCATAATTCTTCCCTTCTTATTTACTTTATAACATAAGTATATTGTTTATTTCTAACAGTAAAAATGAGTCTTAAATTACTAGAATTCGCAACATCATCTTTTACCTTTAGATATACATACTTACCTAGATATGAGTATCTTAATTGATTAGTCATGTTTTCTACCTTTGTCTTATTACTACTATCTATATATTCAATTTTACCATAACTAGTACAAAAGTCAATTAATTCTTTATACTCATAAGTATCAGATGAGAACCCTATTTTCATAACTTTATAACCACTATCTCCGGTAGTTTCTTTCTTCTCTGTAAAACACTCAGCCATATTACAATTTTTAACTGTATACCATTGTGAATTACTAATATTAACACTATCTATAGATATTTCTTCTTTTGCTTTTTTAATATTTAATTCAAAAGAATTTCCAATTTTCAATTCTTTTTGTTTTTCAATTTTACTTAAATCTTGAATATTTAATTTAATTTTTCTTAATTTACTCTTTTCATCTAATTCTTGATAGAACAATACAAATCTTTTTGCTTTTAATTTCTTAGGTACTCTAAATACCATTATAAATGATGCGTCTTCTCCAGTACTAACTATATCACCGTTATATATTCTACCTAAATCTTTAAAATCCTCACCATAAATATTAGATTCTTCAGTAACATTACTAACACCATTCATAATATGAAATCTTTTTAAATTTAAATCTCTATCATCACCATTATTCTTAATATTTACATCTAATATTACGAAAGCACTATCATCACTAATAACTTCTCCAGCATAATTCTTATCACTATAATAACTATTATTAATCTTAATAGAGTATCCACTTGCATCATATACATCATTCTGGGTATAAGTCTTATGTTCAACAAATATAAATTGATAAGACTTATACACAAGAAAAACCGATAATATCACTAATACCGTTATAACAATCTTTTTATGTTCTAAATAGAAATAATTTAAATATCTTAATACTTTTTTACCACGCCTTGTAATAGACTCTTTATCAAATTTAATATTAATTTCTATTTCATCTTTATCACTCTCATCAAGTTCTAAATATTCTTCATCTAATTGAAATTCAAATTTTTTTAAATCTAAACCTATAGCTCTAATAATAAATAATAATAATCCAGGCAATTGTAATAAATTTAATGCCACTACTAAATCTTCATATAACTTTATTTGAGATAATACTAAATCTCCTTTATAACTAACAAAATATGAAGAAAGCATATAATACAATAAAATCATACCAATATATGTAAATGCAGGTATTAAATATAATTTCCATGGTTTATTCTTTTTCTTTAATAAGAATACTAATGATACACTAAAAAATATAAGTACTAGAATAAATATAATAGAAAACCACGTAATATAATGAGATATAGGATCAACAGCACTATTATATATACCATCCCCTAAGAACTCATTCATAAATGATGCTAACCTAGTATGCATAAAATATACAATTAATCCAAGTACAAATAATATTATATGCATTTTTCTAAAATTCTTAATTAATAATACATACGGTTTCTTTATTATCATATAGTACTCTCCTATTCTATTTAATTATACAATAAAAATAGTTTATATAAACAAAAAAAAGTACATTTTACAAAAAATGTACTAAAAAAAGAAAAGTATTTCTACTTTTCTTAGTTCTCTCTATATACAAATGTTGCTTTTGTACTTATTTCATCATCATTATAATTAGAAATTAAATAATTATTTAGGAATAAAGTTATTAAAGTTCCACAAAATAATAACATGATTGAAATAAATAAAACAATCGCAATTTGTTTAGTCTCTATACTTTTCATTATTTTATCTCAGTAATTACAATATCATAACTTCCATTAGGTGATTCAACAGTAACAGTATCACCAACTTTATGATTTAATAAAGCTGCTGCAATAGGACTTTCATTAGATATTTTTCCTTCAAATGGATCAGCTTCTTGTGAACCAACTATTTTATATTCATCTTCATCGTTATCATCAACATATTTAATTTTAACAACATTTCCAATGCTAACGATATCAGTATCTATATTTTTAATAATAGAAACATTTTCTAACATCTTTTCTAATTCTTTAATTCTACTTTCAATTTGAGCTTGTTCATTACGAGCAGCATCATATTCAGCATTCTCAGATAAATCACCTAAAGATCTTGCTTCTTTAATAGATTCTATATTTGCAGGTCTTTTAACATTAATTAATTCATCTAATTCATTCTTTAATGTGTTAAGTCCATCTTCTGTTAAATATACTTCTTTTTTCTTAGTCATCTAAATCACCTCTTTTTTTAATAAACTATTTTTTACATAACAATCGATAATATATCATATTTTAATTTTTCAATCAAGATATTTTTTATCTCTTCTTTTTACTCTTATAATCGAAATATTTAGCTCTTTCAATATTATCTTCAATAGTTTGTAATGTATCTAAATCATAATCCTCTATAAATAATGAACTATATGGATTTTCTCTAGATCTAATTAAATGTTTAGTTTTATTATCTAATCCATTAAGTGAATTATTATATTCACTATATAATTCTAGATCATCTCTATTTTCTTCTAAGAATCTCAACTTATCTAATTCCTCTACAGGTTCATTCTTTTTCATAGAATAAAATATACTTCCAAAATAGATAACACCAAGTCCAGCTACTGCTATATACTTAGCTTGATTATCTACGGGCATATTAGCCATAATAATAGATCCACCTACACAAGCACTAGTACTTAAAGTCATTCCACACGCAATAGATCTTTTTATTTTTTTTCTAATTCTATTAGAAAAACTTAACGCTTCTTCTATTTGCTCATCTTTTTTAACTTCAATAATATCTAAGTTATCATCTAAATCATCTATTATATCTATAGACCCATCAGCATAATGAACCGCAATTTTTTCTTCGTTACCATCTTTTATTTTTTCATGTTTCAAAATATATAATTTTTTATCATCTTTATTTAATGAATAATCGAACATAATATCCCCCCATTACTTGAAAGCATAATTATATCATTTTTTCTCGTTTTTTGCAAGCATTTTTACTTCTCTATCAAACATTTTATCAGTCATACCTGCTATAAAATCTATAACCATTCTTTTATGATTAGTATTCTTTTTATATTCATCACTCTTAGTACCTAAAAACATCTTATGAATATTACTATCTTTATTACCTTCATCTAAATCTTTAACATATTTATTAAATATTCCAATCATACCATTCTCATAATAAGCATACTCTTCTAAAGTCATACTCTTCTTATAAATATAATCAGAATTAAATTGTTTTAGATCTAATAATGCTTTATATACATCATCACTTAATTTAATATATGATTTGTCTATACTATTCTTAATAATATCCATAATAATAGTATTAATAATTTCACTATTCTTAGTACCTAATACTTTAGTAATATCTTCTGGAATATCACTCTTCTTAATAAGTCTTAATCTAATCGCATCTTCTATATCTCTACCTACATAAGCAATAATATCTGATATACGAACAACGCAACCCTCTAAAGTCATCGCACTATAAGTTTTAGATTTTGCTAAATCAGTATAAGAATTCTCATACATTTCTAAAAACTCTTCAACACTCTTATCCATAGGCTTATATATAGGTTCTAATATTTCTCCATTATGAGTAAATATACCATCTAATACTTGCACACTTAAATTAAGACCATTACCATTCTTTTCTACAAACATTAGGTTTCTAACAGATTGAACATTATGAGCAAAATACTCCCCTAATTCTCTTCTAGATATTTTATTTAACATAGCTTCTCCAGTATGACCTAAAGGAGTATGACCAATATCATGCCCTAACGCAATAGCTTCAATTAAATCTTCATTTAAATTAAGAGCTCTACCTATAGTTTTAGCTATTCTACTAACAAATTGAACATGTATCATTCTATGAGCTATATGATCATTCTCTTTAAAAGAAAATACCTGAGTTTTATTTTGATATCTTAAAAAACTTAGTGAGTACATAATTCTATCTATATCACGATAAAAGTCTGTTCTAATATCATCATCTTTCTCTTCTTTTAATCTAATCGCATCATTTGATAAAGTCGCATACTTAGATAAGTATCTTTCTTTATTTAACATATTTAATTTTGCTTTTTCTTTATAATTCATATGTATTCACCATCCTATAATTCAAATATTACATATTCTTTATCTTTAAATATTATTTTTGTTTTATCTCTTATTAAATATTGGTATAAACATGTTTCTTTATGTACTACTAAATGAGTAAAATTATAGTATTTTAAAAATTCTTTATAATTATTACAAGTTCTTTGCATTATATATGCTTCTGTAAATAAGTCTTTTTTTCTATTGCCTTTTTTTGTAAACACTTCTGCTCTAGTATCGCTATAACATTTAAATCCAAGGAATTCTAGATATGATCCATAATCATAATTTATATATAATACTATATCTTTATCATAATTTTCTAATAGAAACTCTCCACCTTTTCTAGCTTCTGATTCTAGTCTATTTGGGTTTAGTATTGATAGTACTAGAATAAATATACCCATTATTATCCAAGTTTTTTTAGTATCAACATATGTATCGTTAACACTCCATTTCATATCTTTTAAATAATTAGCTAATATAGGTAAAGTAGCAATTAAAAACACTGAGATATTTCTAATATGAGCTAATGCAAGAATAGTAGTTCCTCCAAATAAGAATAGATGTCTTAGTTCTAATTTACCCTTTTTATAATAGATATAAATAAGTAATTCTACTGCTAAGATAATATAAAAGAATATAGATGTGGCAACTACTGAATTTTCAGGAGATAATAACATTGCTGGATACAATTCTTCAATATATTGACTAATAATTGGATCATATACTAAAAATGGAAAAAATACATTTTCATAAGTATAAGGATTTATAAATCCTACTAAAAACATTATAAGCATGATAATTAATAGTTTTATTACATTTTTATTCTTTTGAATGATTAAAGTAACTACATAAGGTAGCATAAATAAGAATAAGTAAAACCATAGTGATGCATGAGTATTAATTTGAATTAGTGATATTAATGGTAAAAAGTATATCGCTTTACTTTTATTATCTTTATAAAATAATTCCATTATATATATTATTAACAATAGATGCAGATAAGTAAAAATACGAGGACTAGGTGTTATAAAAGATATTTCTAATAAAGTACAAGTAATAGTAGCAATTAAAACTGATAATAGTATTTTCTTATTACTTAGCAACATACATATTTTATATATTATAAATAAATATAATCCTACATATAATTCACAAAGTAAAAAGAAGCCATAAGTATTAAAAGCTTTATATATTAAATAAAAAATTATATTTGAAAATCCTTGTTGAATAACAATATGAAGTCCACTATGAATTGTTAAGATATCTGTATGAATAAAACCATGTTGTAATATTACTTCTCCATATTTTAAAATATACCAAATATCTTCATTAGATGAATAACTAATTATCGCATTTATTATTAATGGAACTAAAAAATATAAATAACATATATATTTATTAGGAGTATATTTTTTCATCTTATCACCTACTTATTTCTTTTAACTATTCTTAACATTGAATATTCTGGTATTGTTATTTTTGATTTTAATTCAACATAATATATATTATCAGGATGTCTCGCAACATCAATCTCATTTTTATCATCATTTAATAATCTTTCCACAACAAATGTTTCTTTTTCATGATTAGGAGTAAATACTTCTATTGTATCTCCTTTTTCAAAATAATTTCTTTCATAAAATTTAATTAAATTATCTTTATACTCTATTACTTGACCTAAATAATCTTGATTAGATATCTCTTGTCTACCAGTATAATATTGATCAGTCCAATCACTATCTTTATTAAAGTAATGAACAGATGTCTCTCTATTCGCAACTCTATTTAATATTTTATAATACTCATCCATATTAGAATAATCAGAATTATATATATCATCTATTATCATACGATAAGTACCTATCACAGTAGCTAAATAATATAAGCTTCTCATTCTACCTTCTACTTTTAATGAAGTTACTCCAATATCAATTAAATCTTTTATATATTGACTCATATTTAAATCTTTCAAAGCTAAAGTAAAATCATCATTCTCTGTCTTAAAAGCGAATCTACAAACTTGAGCACATCCCCCTCTATTAGCATCTCTATTAGTAACATAATTAGATAAAGCACATCTACCACTATAACAAGTACACATAGCTCCATGAATAAATACTTCTATATCACATTTACTTTTCTTAATAATTTCACTAATTTCATCTTTACTTAATTCTCTAGCTAATACTACTCTATCTACTCCAATAGATTCATAAAACTTAATAGCTTCATAATTAGTAGTAGATGATTGAGTAGATAAATGTACTTCTACTTTAGGATATTTACTCTTTATATAATGAATAATACATGGATCACTAACAATAAAAGCATCTATTCCACATTCTACTACTTCATCAATATATTCTTCTAATCCCTCTAAATCACTATTATGAAATACAATATTTAATGTTAAATGAACTCTTTTCCCCAATTTATGTGCAAAATCACAGGCTTCTTTTATCTCTTCTTTAGAAAAATTAGTCGCATTAGCTCTTAAAGAATATTTATAACCCCCTATATATACAGCATCAGCTCCATATAATAATGTTATTTTTAATCTTTCTAAATCTCCAGCAGGAGACAACAATTCTATTCTTTTCATTATTTCACCTTAAATACAGTTTCTTTATAAAAGAAATTTGTATTATCTCCTAACTTTTTATATTTTTCTATATATTTAGAATCACTACATTTATTATTAATATATTCATATGTATCATTAACTAATTCCATAAAATTATCTATTCCATACTCTCTCATAATAATATAAGAAGTACTACCTAATTCTTTTATAATACCAGTACCATTCATAATACTATTATCATAAAAACTAGTACCATTATTACTCTCTCTAACCATATATTTATGATTACTAATCTTCTCTTCTATTTCTAAATTATCTTTATACTCTTTATTTATATTTTTAAAATAACTAGTCAATAACTTTCTTCTAGAATAAGCTATAGAGGGTATTGATACTACTTCTACCATACAATTAATCTTACTTTTATCAATAATTTCATTTATCTCATTAAGATTAATCTCTTTACTTAGTAATGCATATTTATCACCCATATCATAATAAAAATTACATGTCTTATAATTATTAACCATATGAGTTTGATCCCATATTAAATCAACTTTCAAATCTAATTCTTTCTTTAATTCTAATAAAGACAAATCATAAAAAAAGATACCAGATATATTTATCTTATCTAATTCAATTAATATATCTCTCAATTTATCTATTTCATTATTAAATATATTTTTATTAATCTTAATAAATATCTCTTTATTAGATTTATTTCTAATATTCTTAATCTCATCTAAATTATAATATTTTATACTTTGTACTGAGTAATTTGATAAAGCTAATATAAATCCATCACATTTATATTCATTAAAATTATCATTAATAGTCTCAATTAATAATTTCATATTACACCTCCAAGAAAAAGATTAATACAATATAAAATTCCCCCATATCATATCATATTATTTTATATTTATAAATTAAAAAATAATTATTTACACTACAAAGTAAATAATTATTTCTTAGTACTAATAGCTATTCCATCACCAATATCTATTATCTCTGTTTCATACTCTTTATTATTGTCTAAAAACTTTCTATATTCTTTTACTTTTCTAACTAATCCTCTTAAATCTCTACTCTTAATCTCTTCTTCATCTTTATCAATTAAACCATGGAACTTCATATTATCAGTAATAATAGTACCATTATCTTTCAAATTACTTTGAAACTTTTCAAAAAATCTAATATTTTGAGCTTTAGCTGCATCTATAAATATTAAATCAAATTTATCATCAAAAGATACATTAAAAGCATCATTAAATATTAAAGTAATTTTATCTTCTAATTCTAATCTCTTAACATTTCTTAACGCTTCTAAATATCTTTGTTCATCACGCTCAATTGATGTAATATGAATATCTTCTTTAGTATAAGCCATCATAATAGCAGAATAACCTATTGCTGTACCTATTTCTAATACATTATGTATATCATTTTTAGCAATATAACTAGTTAAATATCTAATACCTTCTCTCTGCATTATAGGTACTTTATTTTTTTTGGCATAATCTTCTATTTCTTTAACTATACTTTTATTAATTTCTACCATAACCAATCACCACTTGCCTTTAAATCTGCTATTTTTCTATTATGTTCTTCTTGTGTCCTAGTATAATATATTTTTCTATTCTTATCTGCTACAAAGAAATAATAATTATTTTTAGTTGGATTAATACTAGCTTCTATACTAACTAAACCAGGATTACAAATAGGCCCAATAGGCATCTTACCACCCATATCACTAGCTCTAGTATTATATGGATTCTTAGTATTAAAATAATAACTATCTAATGATTCAGATAAATCTTTATTAAATGCATAATATGTAGTAACATCACTACCTAAATTCATATTAGCTTTTAATCTATTCTCAAATATACCAGCAATCATCTTTCTATTTTCTAAATTAGTACCCTCTATTTCTATAATAGATGCCATAGTAATATAATAATGAGGTTTCTTTATAATAGTACTTTTATATTTATTTAATTTTTGTTCTTCTTCATCTAATAATTTTTCTATTATAGTCTCAACACTGTCATTCCTATTAAAATTATAAGTATCAGGATATAAATATCCTTCTAATGGATAATATATATCTTTTTTTAATATATCATCTGTTAAAAACCAATATTTATTAATTAATTCTTTTAAATAATTAGTATCTCTACTTATACCAATAAAATCTTCTTTACTATTATCAGTATATTTATCCACTAATTCTGCATATTTAACTAATCTCTGTCCCTCTTTAAAAGTAATAGTAACATCATTAGAATTAACTTTTCCTCCATCAATAATATCTATAATTTCATTCATACTCATACTCTTATTTAATGAATAAGTTCCAGCTTTTAAATTTTTATTACCCATTAATTTAGTCTCAATTAAAAATACATATTTACTTCTAATCAAATCTTTATCTTTTAAAATACTAGATATTTGTTTAGTAGAAGTACCTTCCTTAATTTCTATTTCTATAGGAGTATTATTATTAATATCAGTTGGAGAAATCATATATGAATACAAAAAAGCAAGTCCAATTAATATTGCACCTAAAACAAATAAAAGTATAATTCTTTTACGACTTTTTTTATTATCCATATAACTCCTTTTTATTCTTCAGATTTTCCTTTTTTAATTTCTTCTTGAATAGAAGATAAAATAGTCTCAATAATCTTCCATTCTTTTTCAGTTTTAATCTCTTCTAATTTACTATGTGGATCTTTTGGATCATATATAGAAGCATAAACTTCTACATTTCCATTACTATCTACAGTATTATCAGTATATATAACATAACTCTTTTTAGTTTCATCATTATCAAATGTAAAAAGAACATCAAAAGTCTTTTCAACACCATCATCATTTAAAACAGTAAATTGATTTTTTTCCATAATTATCCCTTTCCATTTAAGTAATCTTGTAAAATAATTGTAGCCGCAACACTATCAACTACTTTTTTTCGATTCTTACGAGAAACATCACCTTGTATTAGTGTATTATTCGCAATCACTGTAGTAAGTCTCTCATCTTGTAAATATATAGGTATATTTATTTTCTTTTCTAACTTCTCTTTAAAATCAATACTCAAATTCCCTTTAATACCAATACTATTATTCATATTCTTAGGAAAACCAAGTACTACAACATCTATATTCTCTTTTTTAACAATATCTTTTACTACATTAACTAAGTGGTCATATTCTTCATTATGTCTAATAACATCATAATTACGCGCAATAACCCCTGTCTCTGAAATTGATATTCCTAAAGTGCGTGTTCCTAAATCTAACCCTAAATATCTCATTCGCTATAAAAATTATCTAATAGTATTTCTACTAATTTAGCTCTATCTATTTCTTGAATTTTTTTACGAGCCTCATTATAACTAGAAATATATCCAGGATCCCCACTAATTAAATAACCTACTATTTGATTAGTTGGATTATAACCTCTCTCTTCTAACGAATCATATACTTCATTAAGTATATCTTTAGCTTTTCTTTCATCAATTTCTCTAATGTCAAACAAAGAAGTTTGGTCTTTACTCATAATATCACCTCTACCATAATTTTATTTTATCAAAATATATAGTCTTTATCAAATTATTTAATATAGAAAAACGCTAAATATACTATTCCTATAAAATATAAACAAGTAATAATAATACCATTTATATCATTAAATTTAGTTGTTTTTCCATTTATACCAAGTGCCTTAGTAGTAAGAATACCACCAATTAAACCACCAATATGTCCAAAATTATCTATACCTGGACTAACTGCTCCTAAGATTAAGTTAAATACTAATAAAGGTACTAATTGACTTCTAACAAAGTTGCCTAAATATACTCTATATTGTAATCCAAAGTATAATAATGATCCCATAAGACCAAATATAGCTCCAGATGCTCCTATAGAAAATACATTACTACCAGATAATATCATAGATAATAATCCACCAGAAACACCAGATAATAAGTAAATAACAGTATATTTAATCTTACCTAGGAAACTCTCTAACTGACTACCTATAACATATAAAGCATACATATTAAATAGTATATGAAATATACCACCATGTAAAAACATACCAGTAATTAATCTATAATATTCACCACTTCTAATAGCTGGTCCATTAACTGCAAAAGCATCAATTATAGAATTAGCATCACCTATCATATAAGTATAAATATATGCAATAACATTTAATAATATTATTATATAAGTAATATAAGGAGTCTTACTCTTAAATACTTTTTCAGCTTCTCTAGCATCATTCTCATTATGTTTATTTATATCAGTAGTAATTTTAGCAAATAACTCTACTCCAGATTCAGCAAACTTAGTTTTCTTAATAATATCAGGAAATATTTTAGCAATTTCACTATTATTATTTAAACCATCTTCTCCCTTTAAATCTATACATATTTGATTAGGTTTATTATTTAACTCTTCTTTAGAAACATTATCTCCTAAATTAAGAAAAATACTAAGTACAGGAATATTAAAAGTTAAAGTCTTTCTCTTTATCTTTTTAACTATTCTCTTAGTTTTAAAACTATCAAAAGTAAATTGCTCATCATTATATATCTTCTCAGTAACAATTCTAACTACTTTATAATCTTCATTCATATTCTCAAGCCATATCTCATTATCTGCTCCTTGTAGAATTATCGGATTATAGTCTTTTTCAGTAATAAAATAATGAAGTAGTTTCATTACTACTGTATTATTATCATCTAAATTCATTTGTCCAAACACTAACTACGCCTCCTTTGAATATATATTATACATAATTATTTAATAAAAGTATATATTTCAACAACCTATCTAAATCTTTATTACTAATAATTTCAAACTTCATCTCTAATAAATCTTCATCTACATTTAATTTATTAATAATATCTTTAGCTTCTCTTTGACTCATTCCATTATATTGAATTAATCCCTCTTTTAATCCATTCTTAATCTTCATATCACTATAAAAGAATAACTCTCTAATAATAAATTCTTTTATATCTTTTTTACAAGAATTAATATCCTTAGGCACCAATTTAAGTATACCACTCATAACTCTAGGTTGTGGATTAAATGACTCTTTACTAATTTCCATAAGTTTCTCACAATTAAAGAAACTATTAGTAAGAAGAGATAACTTATTATTACTCTTATTAACTACCTCATCAATATAATTAATCCCCATAATCATAATTAACTCATTAAATTTACATTTAATAATTTTCTTAATAAATGGTTCTATTATTGAATATGGAAGACTTGTAACAATCTTATCACATTCAGGTATATATGTATCAAGCACATTACCATAAATAATTTGTAAATTGTCATATTCTTTTTCAAGTAAATCTAATTTACCTTTAAGTCTAATATCTTTCTCAATAGAAATAACATGTCCACATGACTCACATAATATTCTAGTAATATTCCCCATACCAGGACCAATTTCTACTACAGTATCACTATCTTTTAAATTACAAAAAGAAATGAATTTGTTAATAACCTCTTCATCTATAAGAAAATGTTGATCTAATTTATCAATCTCATTAATAAACATAAAATCACCATAATTATTATATCATAACTTAATATAATTATAATTAAACAAAAAACTAGATTTCTCTAGTTTTTATTGTTTTATCTTTTCTATATAATTTTTAACTATATTTAAGACTTTTTCATATTCAATTTCTAATCTTTCAAAATTTTCATTTACAAAATCAATATTTTTTTCTTTACTCTTTAACTCATGCTCATACGCAACATCAGCTAAATCATAAAAACCTAAATACTTACAATCACTCTTCAATGAATGAACATCTATTGCATAATTCTCCATATCACCATTTAATTTTTCTTCTTCAATTCTACTCCATTTATCTTCTAACTCATTAGAAAAATCAGTAATAGTCATATTATACATTTCCATATCCCCTAATAATTCTAAAGCCTTATCCATATCAACACCACTACTTCGTAAATAATCAACCGGATCAAGTTTAGGAGGTTCTTCAATCTTAATAGGTTCTACATCTTCTAATACTTCACTAGTGTTATCTATCTTTGATTCATCTTTTTTTATAAAATCATCAGTTACAATCTCAACAGTATCATCTATACTTTTTTCAGAATCATCTGGTTCAAAAGATTTTTCTTCTTTTATTTCTTCATTAGATTCAAAAGTACTAGTTGTAGGTGCCCCAGTATTAAACAACAATGTATTTAATACTCTAATCAATTCATCTCTCTCTAACGGTTTAGCTAAATATTCATCAAATCCTTGAGCTATATATGATTCTCTCATACCAGTAATTGCATTCGCAGTTAATGCCACTACAGGAGTATTAAATCCATCTATTTCTTTTAATTTCTTTAAAGTCTCACTACCACTCATTCTAGGCATCATATCATCAAGTAAAATAATATCATATTTATTCTTATTAACTAATTCTATACATTCATATCCATCATTAGCTAAATCTATATCCGTACAATTAAATCTATTTAATACTTTAGTCTCAACTTTTAAATTCAATTTGTTATCATCAACAAGTAATATCTTAGTCTTACTCAAATCAATAGTTTTATTAACTTCTATTACTTCAACAGGTGTCTCATCTATCTTTTGATCAATCATTGCAGTAAATTTAGAGCCTTCACCAAATACAGTATGAACAACTATCTTTCCACCCATCATTTCAACTAACTGCTTAGTAATAGCAAGCCCTAATCCAGTACCTTCAACAGTAGTATTTCTATCTACATCTAATCTGTCAAACTTAGTAAATAATTTATCTACTTTTTCTTTCTTAATACCTCTACCAGAATCCTCAACAGAAATAATTAATCTACAATTATCTCCAGTATTAATACAATTAACTTCGAACTTAACAAATCCCTTTTCAGTATACTTTGCTGCATTACTTAAAAAATTAGTAACAATTTTCTTAATATTAGCATGGTCACCATATAAAGTTTGTGGTAAATCATCCGCAATTTTATAAGTAAAATCAAGCCCTTTTTCTTGCATTCTTGGTGTAATTAATTTAGCTAATTCTTTAAATGTTTCTGGTGCATTATATGGAGAACAAACTATTTCAAACTTACCAGCTTCAATCTTAGAAATATCTAAAATACCATTAACTATTTCTAATAATGTATCCGATGCACTAACTATATCTTTAGCATTACTCTTAGCTTCATCTAAATCTTTAGCATCAACAATCTCATTACTAAAACCAACTATCGCATTCAATGGAGTCCTAATCTCATGAGACATACTACTCAAGAAATCAGTCTTAGCCATATTAGCCTTATCAGCTTGTTCTTTGGCTAATTCCATTTGACCTAATAGTTTTACATCTGGGTTTTCAATAAAGAAATATGTCAAAATTGTTACAAAAGCTTCCAAAGAAGATAATAATAACAATTCTGGTTTCATAATTTGTACTACAGCTTCTAAAAATCCTAACAACAAGAACAATAACATTGGTACAAATTTTCTCTTAGAAACATCATCAATTTTTTTATAATTCAACATCATTACAATTACCATAATAGTTCCATAGAATAAACCGGCAAAGTACGTTACATTAGCAGCTATTCCATATGAATAAATAATATTTCCTTCATGATAATAATTAATAGGTAAAATTAAACCTAAAATAATAAAAACACAAAAAGCAAAACGAGTAAATTTATATAGAGATGACTTTTTATATTTTGCATCATTTATTCCTATATTAAACACATAATTTGTGAATAAAAAAGTCCAAACATTTATATAAACTAAAAACAACTTATTAAAAGTTTCTATTATAGTATCTGAAAAACCAAGTTTAATTGAATAATACTGAATAATATCAATTATTAAACCAACTACAGTAACTACAAGTATTTTTCTATATATCTTGTTATCATAATTTTCAATAGTTTTTTTACTAAAATATATTGTAGATATTAGGCCAGTATAAACTAAGCTTATTAAAAAAACTGAAACCATTTTATACATCTCCAATCATATACATAATATCACAAAAAAAAGAAAATTTACTTTAAAATTTTCTTCTTTACATCTTCTTTATGATCATTTGGCAATAAATTACCAGAATTATCTATTTTATATGTATTACATAATCCCATATCTCTTAATGCATTAACATTTCTCTTACCACTACCAGTTAATTCAAAACTTGAGTCTGAATCAATAATTCTAATTACTAGGTTTTGAGAAATATATGTAGGTAATTTTTTTTCACATCTTTCTTTCAAAGATTTTAATATTTTTTCTTTTCCAGATACTTTTAAAGGTGATAATTCAATATTTATAACAGGAATATCACCATTATCAGATGGAATTCCAACAGTAGTACAAGAAAGAATATTTTTTGTATCTAAACATACTACATCATCAATAGTAAATGATGGAATAATATCCCCACTTTCTGTAATAATATGGTCTTTTGTTCTACCTTTAACAATAACATTACCAATTTTATTTACATAACCATATGTATCAGTAGATAACCAATCTCTACCATACTTATCCCTAATAATTTTTGATTTAGTTTTTTCAAGATCATCATCATATCCAGCCATATTAGTTATCGAATTGGCTACTAATATACCATATTCTCCATAATTGCATTCTTCATATTCTCCATTTTCATCTAATTTTAAAGCAGTGACCACAGAGAAAGGAACTGGGGTTAAACCATATTCGCTTTTACCAAGAGAAGGAAATTTAGAAACTCTTTGAATTTGCTTTAATAATGAATAATAAATACCACCATGTTCGCAATCTCCACCACCCATAGACATTGGAGCAAATGGTAATTTAATTTTTCCTAGTTTTATGTTGCTACCAGCAGAAGCTTCTCTCATAAATTTATTAATTAATTTTTCTTCACCAGGATCACATTTTTCACCTACAGCCATAGCTACTAACATTTGAGGTAATTTTCTTCCTTTACCATCTTGATGAAATTTATGATCAATAAGATATTGTTTTGCAGCCTCAACTAGAAAACTAGTTGTAGCATCAAGATGAACAGGTTTATTAAGGAAAATATAATCCAAACATTTTTCACGATCATATTCAGGTTCAAAAGCAACAGATCCACCCTTTATTAAATTATCAGAAATACATGTAACCAAATTAGTATTAGAATCAGGATGTATATGAGCAAGTCCCCTAATTTCTGGAACACTTGGGCTTCCAGTTAAATTAGAATCATTATATATTCCCCCAACAATATAACTTCTATTGCAATGAACAATTCTCTTAGGAAATCCACTATGTGTTGAGCCACTAGAATATGTAACTGTAAATTCAGTATCTAAATCATTATCATCTACAATTGAATAATTATAATTATTACTTAACTTTTCAAACTCTTTTACACTTAAAACAGCTTCACTAGTTTTTATTTCATTAACTTTATTATCATAATGATAATAATCATCTAAATCCGGTTCATATTCGTCACATAATTCAGGATGTTCAGGTAAAGAATCAGAAAGTGAAATTACGACTTTTTTATCAAATTTAATATCTGCCAAAACTTTATTTACATCAAAATAAGTATTATCAGACACAAAAGCTATTTTTTTACAACATCCATCAACAATACTATGCATATAATCATGGTCAAGATTAGTTCCAAATAAATTAAGTTTAGCGCCAATTTTATTTGCACCTAACATTAAATAAACTAATTCTGGAGTATTAGATATGCAAGCAGGTATCTCATCACCTTTTTTGATGCCAGACGCTAATAATGCTCTAGCATACACATCTGCCTTTTCAAACATCTCTTTATAAGAAATCTTATTACCACGATAAAAAAGAGCAGTTTTATCCAAATGCTTCATAGATCTTTGTCTTATTTCCTCATACCATGAATGATTATTTTCTTTATTAATTCTTTTTAATAATGCAATTGTTTTAAGTCCTATTTTAGTATGTAAAACTCTTGCAGATGGTTTATTATACGTTAAACAAAGATTATCTATATCATCTTCAAGTCGATATCTTGGAATTCTACCCGTTTTTTCGATTTCTTCCAAAAATTTCATGTACCTCACCCCTTTGAATGTCATATATTATAACACAAAAAGATATATTTTTCAATACATTTCAATCATACAAACAAAAAAAGACATTGTCAATCCAGTTGACAGTGTCTTTATATTAACAAATTACTTCATTGGTTCAGAAGAAACAAATATATAATTATCATCTACTAGATTAAATACCATTTTATATGTAGTACCTAATTTAGCATTTTCTATTGTATCATCCGCAACAGATCTAAAATCAACATTTTCTGAATAATTAGTAACTTTTTCTTTTAGATTATAATCTTTATAATAATCAAAACTATCATCAGTAACTTTTATGAATAATACTGCTACATAAATATCTAATTCATTACCATTTTTAGATGCTCCTACAATTTTTTCTATATTGTTTGGTCCACATGTACCACCACATCCATCTCCAGTTAATTTATATACTTTATTAGAATATTTATAATATGGACAAGTTTCATAACTCTTATGAGTAAATTTATAATCTTTTCCTAATAATGCATCAATTTGATTATCTAAATCTTCTTGAGTAAATTCATCTAATGTAGCTTCACTTAAATTTTTAAATCCAATAGTATATGCCATTTCATTAGTTATATCATTAACAGTAAATTTCTTATCAGTAAAGTAAGGACTATCACATACCCACATAGGTTGAATATTATGATATATCTCTGAAACTTCTTCTATATCAACATTATTGAAAGTATAAACACTATTTGTAATTACTTTATCACTCTTTTTAACTTTACCAATTCCATATCCAATTCCAGTCGCAAATCCATATAAAGCAAATGCTACAAATAATAATATTATTACACAAGTTAATAATACAGATTGGAATGTGCCTTTCTTTTTAACACTTTTTACAGTTTCTTTTACTTCGTCAATATCTTTTTGAATTTCTTCAATATCTTCCTTCATTTCTTTAGTATGTTCTAATAAATCATCTTTTTCTTCTTTTACTTCTTTTTCTTTATCTTCCATATATACTCCTTTCTATTATACTTAAATTATAAAAAAAAATAAGGCTATTTACAAGTCTTATTTTCCTTCTCTTAAACTTTCTAATTTATCCATAAACTCTTTTGGTGGATCAACACTCAAATCAATCACTTTCTTAGTAATTGGATGTACAAAACTTAATCTATATGAATGTAACATTTGTCCAAAAGAATCACTCTTATTACTATTATAAACAGGATCATTAGTAACAGGATGATTTATATATTTTAAATGCACTCTTATTTGATGAGTTCTACCAGTATCTAACATACATTCTATTAGTGTATTATTTTGAAATCTTTCTAATACTTTTAAATTAGTAATAGCATTCTTACTATTAGTACTTGTAATAGCCATCTTTTGTCTATTATTAGAATCTCTTCCAATAGGAGCATTTATCTTCGCACTATCTTCTTCTATTACCCCATCTACTATAGCTAAATATACTCTTTTTACTTCTTTTTTACTAATCATATCACTAAGAATTTCTAACATTTTTTCATCCTTAGCTACCATTAATAATCCACTAGTATCTTTATCTATTCTATGTACGATACCAGGTCTAATATTCTTAGTTTTATCTTTATTTAAGTAATATAATAATCCATTAACTAAAGTATCATTATAATGACCAGGAGCAGGATGAACTACTAAACCACTAGGTTTATTAATAACCATTAAATACTCATCTTCATAAACTATATCTAAATTCATCTTTACTGGTTCTACATCAATATCAAAATCTAAATCATCTAATATTTCTATCTCATCATTTTCTTTAACTAAATAATTAGATTTTACTTTTTTTCCATTAACAAATACTTTATCTTGTTTAATTAAACTTTGTACTTTACTTCTAGATAGATCTAATTTTTCACTCAAATAAACATCTATTCTAATATCATTTTCTTCTACTATCATTCACTTCACTCCTAATAAAATCAACAACTAATAATATTACACCAACTACTATAGCTGAATCAGCAAAATTAAATATTGGATAAGTATAATTACCAAATCTAAATAACAAATAATCTACAACATAATGATATATCAATCTATCAAATAAATTACCTAATATTCCTCCAATTATTAATCCAAAAGATAATAATTCTAATTTATTACTTTTCTTTATATTACCAATATATTTATCTAATAATAATAACATTATTAAACTAATTAATACTAGTATTATTGTCTTACCCTGTAATATAGAAAAAGCTGCTCCATCATTATTAATATAATATATAGAGAAAAAATTCTTTATAACTGGATATTCTTTTAACATAGTTAAATGATTCATAATTATATATTTAATAAATCTATCTATTATAAATACTATTAATCCTACACTATATATATAAGATTTATATTTAGTATAATTTATTTTAAATATTTCTTTTAATTTATTCATCATTCTCTAAATCCTTTATTCTATCTACTATTATTTGATACTTATCTAATCTTTTTTCTACTCTACCTCTTATCTTTAATAAATTACCAGCTCTAATATTTGTATTCTTCTCTAATACTTTAGGGAATAAAGTATATTCCATACTACCAGTATTATCACTACCAGTAACAAATGCCATCTTATCTCCATTTTTAGTAGTAATAGTTTTAATTCTTTCTACTAATATTAATGTATCTACTATTTTATTAAAATGATTTTCTATCTCATTTATATTAATAGTATATGGATTATCTTTTCTATAATTATCAGTAGGATGATTAGATAAATAAAATCCAAATATTTCTTTTTCTTTTTCTAATATACTATTATTATCTAACTCTTGTTGAAATATTATTTCTGGTTTATTTACTAAAGACTCATCTAAATCTTTAGTTAATTCTCCATAATTATATAAACTATCTAAATTATATAAAAGAGTTGCTCTATTATATTTAAATTCTCTTAATACATCACCATATATTAATACTTCAAATATTTTTTTACCAATACCTGCTCTTACTAATCTAGAAAAAACATCATATATATCAATAAATAATCCCTTATCTCTTTCTTCAATTATATTTCTACATACAACATTACCAATACTTTTCATATTAGATAATGGATATATTATTCTATTATCATTTATTAAATATTTATCACTACTAATATTAATACTAGGTTTTTCTATTTCTATTTTCTTAGATTTAATTTCTAATATATATTCACTAGTCTTTATATTACTTCCTATCACATTAGTTAATAAATTAGTATAAAATACTAATGGATATCTTACTTTTAAATAAGCCATTTTATAAGCAATTAATGAATATGCAACAGAGTGACTTCTATTAAATCCATATCCTGCAAAAGATAATATTAATGAAAATATCTCTTTAGATTTTTCTTTTGTATGTCCTAATTTCTCTGCTTTAGTAATAAACTTTTCTTCTTCTTTTTCTAGAAGTTCCCTTTTCTTTTTAGACATTGCACGTCTTAGTATATCAGCTTCTCCTAAAGAATATCCTGCATATACTCTAGCTGCCTGCATAATCTGTTCTTGATATATAAATATTCCATATGTATTTTTTAAAATTGATTCTAATGACCTATCAATATATTCTACTTTTTCTTCTCTATGTTTTCTTTTAATATATGTATCTATATTTCTACTAGGTCCAGGTCTAAATAAAGCTATTGCTGCAAAAATATCTTCAAAAGTATTTGGTTTTAATCTTCTTAAGAAATCTCTCATACCACTTGATTCAAATTGAAATATACCAGTAGTATCCGCAATTTCAAATACTTTTAATGCTTCTTTATCATCTAATGGAATATTACTAAAATCAATCTTTTCATTATATATAGATTCTATATCACTAATAATATTAGATATTATAGTTAAATTTTTAAGTCCTAAAAAATCCATTTTTAATAGGCCTAAATCTTCTAAGTATTCCATAGTATAACTAGATAAATACATACCATCTCCTACAGTTAATGGTATAACTTCATCTAAATCTATTTTACTCATTAATATACCAGCTGCATGACTACTTGTATGACGTGGATAACCCTCTATTCTAGAAGCTATTTTATACATTCTAGATAATGATGAATCAGACTCTATTGTTCTTCTAAAAGATGCATTATTCTTATAAAAATCATCTATTTTATTCTTAGTAAAACTAGGTATAAAATGATTTAAATTATCTACTTTATATAAAGGTATATTAAGTACTCTAGAAACATCTCTAATTACTTGTTTAACTCCTAAAGTACCAAAAGTAACTATTCCAGAAACTCTTTTTTCTCCATATTTTTCTCTTACATAATCTATTACTTCATCTCTTTTATTATCAGGAAAATCAGTATCTATATCAGGCATAGAATGTCTTTCTGGATTTAAAAATCTTTCAAATAACAAATCATATTTCAAAGGATCAATATCAGTAATACCTATAGAATAAGCAACTAAACTACCAGCCGCACTACCTCTACCAGGACCTACTAATATATTATTCTTTTTCGCATACTTAATAAAATCATATACGACTAAAAAGTAATTACAAAATCCCATTTTATTAATAATATTTAATTCATAAGATAATCTCTCTTTATAAATAGAATTAACTTTTCCATCTAATCTTTTATTAAGACCTTTCTTACTCAATTCAAATAAATATTTACTAGGATCATCACAATCATATATAGGTAATAATAATTCACTCTTAGGAAATTCTATATCACAAGAATCAACTACTTTAATAATATTAGTAATACCTAAATTATCACTATAATCATCTATATTAATATCTAATTCACTATTACCAATATCATAATTAATCTCATCACTAATAGTTTTATTATCTCTAATCATATATAAATATTTTAAGTAATCAGATTCATTTTTATTTATATATAAATTTTCTTTATAAAAAATAATACTTTTACTAATTAATAAACTTTCTATCTCTTCTTGTTTATCAGAATAACCTATATATAATTCATCATATATATCTTTAACTTCTTTATAATAATCTTTATATTTATAATTAATTATTCCAATTAAACCATCTTTATAATTTAATAAATCTTCTTTTTCTATAACTCTTTCATTTTGTATATTAGATAATTTAATCTTTGATTTATCATATTTATTA
>JAEEGI010002366.1_pt1 | contig 46441 bp, 33 predicted proteins | sample 8958751 | NCBI WGS metagenome assembly JAEEGI01 (sample SAMN16246545, study PRJNA631951) | gut metagenome | biome: gut microbiome; feature: rumen; material: KS-attached | host: Bos | place: Iran: Karaj | collected 2018-10
CGTTGTCCTCAAACAGGGAGTTGGCCCATGCCACACCCTTGCCACTGCGGTAGTTCTTGCAGTAAGGCGTTGCAGGAGCGGAACCGCCATAGATGGACGAGCAACCTGTGGCGTTGGCCACCATCATACTCTCACCAAAGAGTTGGGTGATGGTCTTAATATAAGGTGTCTCACCGCAACCAGCGCAAGCACCCGAGAACTCAAATAGCGGCTGTGCAAACTGGCTGTTCTTCACGTTGGAGAACTTGTCGATAAGTTCGTCCTTGTAGGTGACCTTCTTCTGACCATACTCCCAGTTCTTGGATTCGTCGAGTTGGCTTTCGAGCGGTTTCATCACCAGAGCCTTCTCCTTGGCGGGGCACACATCGGCGCAGTTGCCGCAACCGGTGCAGTCCAAGACGGAGACTTGCATTCTGAAATGCATACCAGCCATTTCCTTCGGCATCTTCATGTCGGCGGTGGCCATGCCCTTAGGAGCCTTCTTCAGCTCAGCGTCGGTCATGACAACAGGACGGATGGCAGCGTGCGGGCACACCAGCGAGCACTGGTTGCACTGGATACAGTTGGCAGGATTCCACTCGGGAACGACAGTGGCCACGCCACGCTTCTCGTAAGCGGTGGTGCCAGCCGGGAAGGTACCGTCGACGATGTCCTTGAAGGCGCTCACGGGCAGGTCGTTACCACACTGGGCAACCATCGGGCGCATCACCTTATTAATAAATTCGGGATCGGCATCGTTGTGCTCGAAGACGAAGTCGGTGGTGCAGTCGAGTTTGGCCCATTCAGCGGGGATCTCAACCTTGGTAATCTCGCCACCGCGGTCAACAGCGGCATAGTTCATGTTGACAACATCCTCACCCTTCTTACCGTAGCTCTTCACGATGAACTTCTTCATCTGCTGGACAGCCAGGTCGTAAGGAATGACGCCCGAAATCTTGAAGAATGCGCTCTGGAGGATGGTGTTGGTGCGGTTGCCCAGACCAATCTCGGCGGCGATCTTCGTGGCGTCGATGATATACATATTAATATTATTGAGGGCCAGATACTTCTTCACGTAGTCGGGAAGGTGTTTCTTGGTCTCTTCAACGCTCCAAGGCGAGTTGTAGAGGAACGTACCGTTCTTCTTCAGGCCACGGAGGCAGTCGTACTTGCGGAGGTAGCTCGGGACGTGGACAGCCACGAAGTCGGGTGTACCAACGAGGTAAGGAGCCAGGATGGGCTGGTCACCGAAACGCAGGTGCGAGCAGGTGTAACCGCCAGACTTCTTGGAGTCGTAGTCGAAGTAGGCTTGGCTGTACTTGTTGGTGTTGTCGCCGATGATCTTGATGGAGTTCTTGTTGGCACCCACGGTACCATCAGCGCCGAGGCCGTAGAACTTGGCTTCGAACGTGCCCTTCGGCAGGATGGAGATTTCCTTGCCAACGCGGAGCGAACGATGCGTGACATCGTCCTTAATACCCACGGTGAACTGGTTCATCGGTTTCTCGGAAGCGAGGTTCTTGTAAACGGCAAGCACCTGAGCCGGCGTGGTGTCCTTTGAAGACAGACCATAGCGGCCACCGATAATCAAAGGCTTGTAGGGGCAGTCCTTGAAGGCTTCCACCACATCGAGGTAGAGCGGGTCGCCGTTGGCGCCGGGTTCCTTGGTGCGGTCGAGGACGCAGATGCGCTTCACGTGCTCCATCAGGCTCTTCGGCAGAGCTTCCATGAGGTACTTCACGCTGAAGGGACGATAGAGGTGCACGGTGACGAGGCCGAGCTTCTTGCCCGATCTGTTCTCCTTATCGATGACGGTCTTGATGACGTCGTTGATGGAGCCCATGGCGATGATGATGTCGGTGGCATCGGGAGCGCCGTAGTAAACGAACGGAGCATATTCACGACCCGTAATCTTGGTCATCTGCTTCATGTACTTGGCCACGATGTCAGGCAGAGCGTCGTAGTACTTGTTCTGCAGCTCGCGGGTCTGGAAGTAGATATCGGGGTTCTGGGCGGTACCACGGGTTACGGGGTGCTCAGGATTGAGGGCGCGTTCGCGGTATTCCTTGAGGGCCTTTTGGTTGACGAGCTTACGGAGTTTCTCCATGTCGGCAGCCTCGACCTTCTGTATTTCGTGAGAGGTACGGAAACCGTCGAAGAAGTGCACAAACGGCACGCGGCCTTCGATGGCGGCGAGGTGTGCCACAGGGGCGAGGTCCATGATCTCTTGAACGCTGCTGGTGGCCAGCATGGCGAAGCCGGTCTGTCGGCAAGCCATCACGTCGGCGTGGTCGCCGAAGATGGACAGAGCCTGGGCGGCGAGGGCGCGGGCCGAGACGTGGAACACGCCAGGAAGCAATTCACCGGCGATCTTGTACATATTGGGAATCATCAGCAAGAGACCTTGCGAAGCGGTGTAGGTGGTGGTGAGGGCGCCAGCCTGCAAGCTGCCGTGGACGGCACCAGCTGCACCGGCTTCGGATTGCATCTCAACCACTTTGACGGTCTCGCCAAAGATGTTCTTCTGACCTTTAGCGGCCCATTCATCGATATACTCGGCCATCGGCGACGACGGAGTGATAGGATAAATGGCGGCCACTTCACTGAACATGTAGGCAACATGGGCCGCAGCCTGGTTACCGTCGCATGTCAAAAACTTTTTTTCTGCCATTTCTTAACGTTTTAGTATTGAATGAATTATGATTTATTACCTTATCAATGTAAAGTTTGATTTTTCGACCGCAAAATTAGGTATTCCTCTGCAAATAAACAAACCAAAATCAAAGTTTTATTTTCATGTTTTTTCACAAAAAATTACATTTTTTCGTAGTCCATTGAATTATTTTGTATTTTTGCGCGCTCAAAACACAGAAAACAACATTAAACAACATCTAAAACTATTAAAAATGAAGAAATTAGTTCTTACTCTCGGTTTGGCCTGCCTCTTCATGGTGGCCTGCAACAACACTCCCAAGCAACCCGAACAGCCTGCTGAGCCCGTTCAGGAAGAGAAGACGGAAGTCGTTGAAGAAAAACACGATTGCCCCATGCACGCTCTGAAAGACGAGTATGCCAAGTGGGACGAAATGACCGACGAAGCCAAGGCTGAACTCAACCAGAAGGCTGCCACCGTTTTCAACGAAATGGATGCCAAGATGGAAGAGATGAAGGCTGCTGGCGAGGAAGTCTGCAAGGACATGGCCGAGATGACCGAGGAAGCCAAGGCTGAGTGCGAAAAGAAGTGCGCCGAGATGAAGGCCAAATGGGAAAACTTCGCCAACATGACTGTTGACGAACAGAAAGACCTCATCATGGAACGTCTTGGTGGCTGCGAAGGTGGTGACAAACCTTGCTGCAAGCACGACGCTCCTGCCGAGACTCCTGCCGAGTAATTAGAAACTCAAAAACCAACGAAAAAGAGGGCTGAAAAGTCCTCTTTTTTTGTTCTATCTCTTGGATTCACAAGACCCTCCAGAAAAAAAGCCAAAATTCACATAAAAAAATGAAGAAATTTTGCTTTTTCTTTTGATTTTGTTTATTTTTGCAATAGATTAACCTTCAATCCATTATGAAAAAACTCTTTTATCCTTTTATAATCTTGTTTTTCACGACATTTTCTGCTTTAGTAGCACAGGAAGACAATTCTCCCATACTGCCACGCGAAAATCCTTATCCCTTATGGGTCGACACGATCGTTTCGCAGCCTGATGGTTATATCGTAGATGCAGAAGGAAATGTAGAAATCACTTCGTCAGATGGCTTGGTCTGGCTCATCTCCACCGTGAACGGATTGAACGGCTGCGAGCCTGACGACTTTGATGGCCGCACCGTGAGACTTGCCAACGACATTGACTTCGGAGTGGAAGGATGGAACTATTGCTTCAGCCCTATCGGCACTCGCGAAACTCCATTTTGGGGCACTTTCGATGGCAATGGCCATAGAATCCATCATCTTTGCCAAAGGTATTCTATATATGATGGTGTAAACAATTACTTCTTTGACATGGGTGTCTTTGGTTACATACGACATGCTACTGTGAAGAATGTAACTTTGGATTCGACTTGCCGAATGTCTTCATCATGTGACTATTCTGGTTACTATAGAGGGTGTATGGTAGGCTTCGCCGACTCGCTTTCCATTGTAGATAACATATATATTCATGCACAAATAGCTTTTCAATATGGAAGTAGTTTAGTTGGCATGAACCGTAATTCAACTATTAGGAATTGTGCTTGCGGAGGTCGCGACTATGAATTTGGCTCTCCCCACGTAGGTGCTGCTTTGGTTGCCTATAACCGCTGCGAAGGAGGATTTGCTGATGCAGTTGTGGAAAACTGCTATTTCTATGGAAGGTTGGGGGTGTCCTATAGCTCATATTATCAAGGAGGTCTGGTTTGCTTCAACCAGACTTTACCCAACAACAACGGAAAACGGGCAATCATAAGGAACTGCCACTGTACGCCAACCCATGATTTCATGGGATTTAGGGCTTATGGCGCATTTGCAGCGGTCCTGTCTGCAGAAAGCAGCATCAGATACTGCTACTACGATCCCACCAAAATGTACCAATATGCCCAAATGGTTGGCTTAAACGAAGGCGGCGAGTTGTATTACTGCTACGAATACACCAATATTGACGGAATAGGGACTTTAACCATGCCCGTCATCATCAATGATACCACCACAGACAACCTGCTTGATGCGCTCAACTTATGGATAACCTATCAAGAACACCCTGAACTTTACAGAACCTGGGCGATAATCAACGACAGCATACCTGTGTTTGGTGATTACTATGTGGGCATTCCCGAAAACGAGGATTCGAACGATTTGGTGACGGTACATCCTAATCCAACCATGGGTTTTGTATCTGTCAAAGGCGAGAATCTGCGACAAGCCGAGGTGGTCAACATGCTTGGTCAGCAATTGATGCGTGTGGAAAATGAAGGCAACGAGTTGCATATCGACATTGCGACAATGCCTGCTGGCATCTACTTTGTCTATGTTACCGACCAAGTAGGGCGGAAATGCGTGAGAAAGGTAATAAAGGAGTGATGAGGGGGATTGCAAATCCCCTTTTCGAAGCCGGCGGATTGCAAATCCGCTGGAACGAGGTGTGTTTGATGACGGGTTTACGGCAACAGACAAAATCCTAAAAAGTAAAATTTTTGCATTTAAAGCAGAAATTTTATGTTTGAAATGGATTATTTTGTATTATTGCAGCGTGATTTAACCCCAAAAAAACGCTATGAAAAGACTTCACATCACCCTTTGCTTGCCTCTCGCATTGCTGTTTTTCGCCTGCTCGACCGACGTCGACCTTTATGCAGAATATGAGGAGAAACCCGTCATTTACGGCCTCCTTGACCCCAATGCAGACACCAATTTCATCAAGATAACCAGAACCTTTTATGTGAAAGGCGATGCCTATCAGACAGCCTCCAACCCCGACTCAAGCAACTATCCGGGCAAGTTGGATGTGCGCATGATCGAATATTGCAACGGCGACTCCATACGCGAAATCGTGTTCGACACCATCACCATCCACGACAAGGAGCAGGGTGTTTTTTATGCGCCTAACCAAAAGTTGTATTACACGACCGAGAAATTGGGCATGAACGGGAACAACAAAGAATACAGCTATCGTTTGAGTGTCGTTCTTCCCGACCGCACATTAATCTCGAAGACCAAAATGGTGGGCGACAGTCACTTCGACGTGCAAAGCTTAGGAATGAATTTCTCGAAAGAGTATTTCGGTACGAGGCGTCCTTTCCTGTTCCGTCCGGCTTCCAATGCGGGCATCTATCATGTGACCATCACCTTCACTTATTTGGAACAGCGGACACCCGACGCCGACTCGGTACCCCGCACCATGGTATGGGACAAGGGTTTATATCAGGAAGGCGACTTGATTTATCACATGATGGAGGGCTGTTACGTGTTTTATTATCGCCCCGAAGAGTTCTATGCACTTTTGAAAGAGTTTATCGGCGGTGACACGGTCAGTGGCGTGCGACGTCTTATCCAAGATTATCCTATAGAAGTTACCATTGCCGCAGGTGGCGATGAATTGATGCAATACATCTATCTCAACGACCCATATAATGGAGTTCCTTTGGGTGACAATGATTTGTCGCTCATCGATGGCGGCTATGGCGTGTTTTCGTCGAAGATGACGGCGAAAAGCGGCATCAGGTTGGGCGGCGAGACGGTACCCGACCTGGTGGCGATGACCAATTGGGGCTTCAAGTTCATCGGCGGAAAGGAAGAATAGGAAAAACCGCCCAAAGATTTTTACAAGATTTGTTTCCTCTATCCCTATTTTTCGTATTTTTGCAGTTTAATCCAAACTGCGCCTAAATGTACGCCTATATCACTGGCAAAGTAGCCGAAAAGTCGCCCACCTACGTCGTCTTGGACAACCAAGGCATCGGCTATTGCGTCAACATCACGCTCAACACTTTCACCGCCATCGGCGAGAAGGAAGAGGTGCGCCTCTACGTCCATGAGCAGATCCTCGAAGACGCCCATCACCTCTTCGGCTTCTTCACCGCCAAGGAACGCGACCTCTTTGAGCTGCTCATCTCTGTGTCGGGCGTGGGCTGCAACACAGCCAGGCTTATCCTCAGTTCGCTGACCGTCAACGAGTTGAGCAATGCCATCGCCAACGACGACGTGCGCACCATACAAGCCGTGAAAGGCATCGGCGCCAAAACCGCCCAGCGCATTGTCATCGACCTGAAAGACAAATTGAAGAAAAACGATTTCGCGACGGAAATTTTCGCCGCCCCAAACAATACTATCAAGACCGAAGCGTTATCAGCATTGACGATATTGGGCTTCAGCAAAGCCGCTGTCGACAAGGCCCTCGACCGCCTGCTGAAACAAATGCCCGACGCCAACGTCGAGACGCTGATCAAGGAAGCACTTAAGATTTTGTAAACCTGTATTTTGAAAGACTCAATGAGACGACATATCTTCCTATTCCTGCTCCCTATGCTGTTTGTGCTCTTTTTCGCCCGAACGGCTTCAGCAGGTGTATATGACATCTTCTACCCCAATCCATACATCGTGGAGCCCGACACGACCAAGATGATTTATCCCATCCCGGTCAACACGGGCAACCCTTTGCTGGACCTCAACAACAAGTCGCCCTTCTACCTCAACGACCCCGACAACTTCGAGACCGAAATCATCTACGACCCACTGACCGGACAATACACTTTCAAGCGCCGCATCGGCCAGTTCTACTACGACACCCCCACCACCCTCACACAAAGCGAATATTTTGAGTACAAGAACCGTAAAGGCATACAAGAATACTGGAAGGAACGCCGAAGCCAGAACTCACGTTCGACCACCAACGGCAGTTCCATCATCCCGCCCATGTTCATCGGCGGCAAGGCCTTCGAGACCATATTCGGCGGCAACACCATCGACATCCGTCCCCAAGGCTCGGTCGACCTCACCTTCGGTTTCAAGCACAGCTTTCGCGACGACCCTTCGATGACCGAACGCCGCAAACGCCACAACGACTTTGTCTTCGAGCAAGACATCCAACTCAACGTGATGGCTAAAATCGGCGACAAGATCAACTTCAACATCAACAAGAACACCAAGGCGACCTTTAACTACCAAGACAAGCTCGCCCTGAAATACCAAGGCAAGGAAGACGAAATCATCCAACTCTTGGAAGCCGGTAACGTCAACTTCCCGCTCAACAGCACCCTCATCACGGGTACACAACAGCTGTTCGGTGTGAAGAGCAAACTGAAGTTCGGCAAGACCACCATTTCATCCATCGTCTCCTATCAAGAGAGTGAGTCGCAAAACATCACAGTGCAAGGCGGTGCTCAGACCAACGAGTTTGAACTCAGCTGCTTGGACTACGAAGACAACCGCCACTTTTTCCTCAGCCAATATTTCCGCGACCAATACGAAGCTGCCCTGTCCTCCTTGCCCACCATTACCTCAAGTGTGAACATCACCAAAATTGAGGTCTGGATCACCAACACCAATACCTCGACGCAGAACACGCGTAACATACTTGCATTGAACGACTTGGGCGAAGGTAAAGACGCTTGGATCTACAACCCCGAAGTCACCCCGACCAGCAGCAAGACCTATCCGCGCAACGCGGCGAATAACTTGGTCTCCCGTATGGACACCACGCAAATCCGTGGCATCAGCACGGTGACCAACTACATGAGCAACGACCCCATGCGCATCGGCAGGTCGGGCTATATGGTCTCAGGCCGCGACTTTGAGAAAGTGGAAAACGCCCGTCGTCTTAGCAATACGGAATTCTCACTCAACTCGAAGTTGGGCTTCATCTCCTTGAACGTCACCCTCAATGCCAACCAGACCTTGGCCGTCGCCTACCAATACACCATCGTGGGTTCCGATGAGGTCTACCAAGTGGGTGAGTTCTCCGACCAAGGCATCAACACGCCCAAGGTGTTGGTGACCAAACTATTGAAAGGCACTACCGTCAACACGAAGATGCCCATCTGGAACCTGATGATGAAGAACGTCTACAACATCAGGGCCTATCAAGTGGGGTCGCAAGACTTCATGCTGAACATCTTCTACAACGGCAACTCCAACAGCACCCCATACGGCTACTTCACTGAAGGCTCGGTGAAAGGCGTTTCGCTGCTGAACCTGATGGGCTTGGACAACCTGACTACGCAAAACAACCCCATTGCGGGCGGTGACGGTGTATTCGACTTCTTGGACAACGCTGCAACACAAGGCGGCACCATCAACTCATCGAACGGCCGCATCTTCTTCCCCGTGCTGGAGCCTTTCGGCAAACATATCCACGAAAAAGTCTTCCCTGACGAGCCCAACTTGGCCAACAAATACGCCTTCGACTCGCTGTATACGATGACGAAGACCTCAGCCGAGCAGTATTCGGAGAAGAACAAATTCAGTCTGAAGGGTTATTACTCGTCGCAGTCGGGCAGCGAAATCAGCCTCAATGCCATGAACGTGGCTCAAGGTTCGGTGAACGTCACAGCTGGCGGTGTACAACTCGTTGAAAACGTTGACTACACTGTCGACTACACCCTAGGCCGCGTCACCATCCTCAACGAAGGCATCCTCAACTCGGGCACGCCCATCAATATCTCGTTGGAGTCAAACTCGGGCTTCAGCGCCATTCGAAAAACCTTCCTCGGTTCCCGCGTCGAACATGAGTTCAGCCAAGACTTCCATGCCGGAGCCACCATACTTTACCTCGGTGAGAAATCGTACACCCAGAAAATCAACTACGGCGAGGAAGCCATTGCCAACACCATATATGGTGCTGACCTCAGCTATCACACCGACGCGCGTTGGCTGACGAGCTTCATCAATGCCCTGCCAGGCATCAGCACCAAGGCTCCTTCGCGCATCAACGTGGACGGTGAGTTTGCCCGATTCATCCCAGGCCTGTCCAAGTCGGCCAGTGAGCCCGGCACCTCCTACATCGACGATTTCGAGGGCGCCAAGTCAACCATCGACTTGCGTCTGCCCACTTTGTGGAATATCGCAAGCACGCCGCAAAACCAAACCGACCTCTTCCCCGAGGCAGCGGCCAACACCGGCCTCAACTACGGCAAGAACCGCGCATTGCTGTCGTGGTACGTCATCGACAACTCGGTCTTCTATGACCGCAACTACAGCTATCGTCCTGCCAATGTCGACAACGAAGAACTGTCGAAAAACTCTGTCCGTCAAGTGCTTGAGACCGAGCTCTTCCCCAACAAGGACATCGAAACAGGCACACAAACCAACATTTCCGTGCTCAACTTGGCCTACTATCCAGAAGAGCGTGGTCCATACAACTACGATGTCGACCCGACCCCCTACTCCGCCGGTATCAGCGAAGACGGCACACTGAAAGACCCTAAGAGCCGTTGGGGTGGCATTATGCGTAAAATGGAGTCGACCGACTTTGAAGCCACCAACATCGAATACATCGAATTTTGGCTGATGGATCCGTTTGCCGACGAAGAGTTCGCCGACAACCCTGGTAAGCTCTATATCAACTTGGGCGACGTCTCTGAGGACATCCTTCGCGATGGCCGCAAGTTCTACGAAAACGGCCTGCCCGCCACCTCCACAGTAGAGAATGTCGACACCACCATCTGGGGTCGCGTGCCCACCCTGCAAGACCTTGTCGGCACCTTCAACAACTCGTCGGAAGCCCGTCAATATCAAGACGTGGGTTACGATGGCTTGCACGACTTAGACGAGCGCAGCTTCTTCGAAGACACCTACTTGAATGTACTTAGAGAACGTTTTGGCGAAGGCTCGGCAGCCTATACAAAAGCCTACGACGACCCATCGGGCGACAACTACCATTATTTCCGTTCCACCGACTGGGACACGCCCGACGACGAAGAACATAGAAGCATCTTGGCGCGTTACAAGAGCTTCAACGGCCCCGACGGCAACTCGCCCGCCGACATCCAGCAGACCGAGGGCTATATGAGCAGCAACTCCACCTTGCCCAACGCCGAGGACATCAATGGCGACAACACCTTGAGCGAATCGGAGCGCTACTACCAATATGAAATCGACCTCAATCCCGCCAAGATGGTCGTTGGCCAGAACCATATCGCCGACATCTTCCACTCGAGCGGTGTCTCTTTGCCCAATGGACAAATTAGCGGTGTCACATGGTACCAATTCCGTATCCCCGTCAGGCAGCCTGATAGGGTCATCGGCCGCATTGACGACTACTCCAGCATCCGCTTCATGCGTATGTTTGTGACTGAGTTCCAACGTCCCATCGTGTTGCGTTTCGCCACCCTCGACCTCGTGAAAGGCGAATGGCGCACCTATTCGCAGAGCATCCAAGCCCCTGGCGAATACGAACCCAACGACATCACCAACGAGACCACGTTCGACATCTCGGCCGTCAGCGTCGACGAGAACAGCCGCCGTCAGCCTGTGCCTTACGTCATCCCACCAGGCATCCAACAAGAGCGTGTCATCGGCATGACACAGACCACCCGTATCAATGAGCAGTCACTACAAATCACCGTCCAAAACCTCGTGGACGGCGACGGACGTGCCATCTACAAGACCGCCGACTTCGACCTGCGACAATACAAATACCTGAAGATGTTTGTCCACGCCGAAGCCGCCCACGAAGACATGCCGCTCGACGACCAAGACCTCACAGTCTTCATGCGTATCGGTACCGACTTCACCGAAAACTACTACGAATACGAGGTGCCGCTGAAGGTCACACCGTGGGGCACACCTTACACCAACGAAGAAGCCATTTGGCCTGAAATCAACAACTTGGACATCCGATTGGAAGACCTTGTTGAGGTGAAACAACGGCGCAACGAAGCCATGAACCAGCCCAACAGCAACGTTCGCCTCAACTACATCTACTCCGAAAAGACCAAGAAAGGCACGGTCGACAACAGAGACTACTACCATACCATCAAGGTGATTGGTAACCCGAGCATCAGCGACGTGGAAGCCATGATGATAGGTATCCGCAACCCAAAACGACAAAACCTTGCCGACGCCGATGACGGTCAACCCAAGAGCGCTGTGGTGTGGGTCAACGAGTTGCGCCTCACCGACTTGAACAGCAACGGCGGTATCGCGGCCACAGGTCGTATTGAAGCCACCCTTGCCGATTTGGGTCGCGTGAGCGTCAACGGCTCCTACAGCTCAGCTGGATTCGGTCCCCTGGACAGCCGTATCACCAACAACACCTTCGAAGCACATTCCGCCTTCAATGTCGCCACCGACCTCGAATTAGGCAAGTTCCTCGAAAACACGGGCCTCAAGATTCCGATGCACATTGACTACGGACAAAACATAATCACACCGCTCTACAACCCCTACGACCCCGACATCAAACTGAAAGACGCCCTCGCTGCCATGAACAGCGACGAAGAACGGGCAGAATTCACCTCCACCATCCACGACTATACCCGACAGAAGAACATCAACTTCATGAATGTCAGAAAAGAACGCGTCGCAAAGAAACGCAACGAGGACGAAGGAGACAAGGGCAAAAAAGAGAAAGAAAAAGAAAACCCAAGAGACCCCAACCTAGGCTTTAAAGGCGGCCGTGGCAACATGCCCAGGGTGCATATCTATGACATTGAGAACTTCAACCTCTCCTTCGCCTACAATGAGACCTTCCAAGAGAACACTGACATCAAGTCCTACCTTATAAAGTCATACAGAGGCGGTTTAGGTTACAACTACGCCGGCAATCCCAAGCCCGTTGAGCCTTTCAGCAAAGCCAAGTGGGCTTCGAAACCCGCCTTGCAGATCATCAAGGACATCAACTTCTACTACGCTCCCAAGAGCATCGTCTTCAACACCGAGATGTACCGCTACTATTCGGAGCGAGAGATGCGCAACAAGAGCGGCGGCATCATCAACATCATCCCTACCTACTCGAAACAATGGGATTGGACGCGTAACTACCAGCTGCGTTACGACCTCACCAAGGCGCTCACCTTCGACTATTCGGCACAAGCCCAGGCATACATCTATGAACCTGCAGGCTACGTCGATCGCAACGCTGACCCAGAGAAATGGCAAAAAGTGCAAGACACCATCAAGGATGAGCTGAGAAACCTTGGTTCCGTGTCGCGTTACACGCAAAGCTTCAACGCAAGCTACACCTTGCCCATCAACAAAATCCCGATTTTCAACTGGATTACCGCCAGCGCCAACTACCAAGGTACTTATCACTGGACCGCACCTGCGAAATCCATTCAGCACCGCTTGGGCAACACCATCGACAATACCGACAACATCCAAGGCAACGCTACACTCGACCTCTCCAAGCTTTACAACAAGGTGCCTTACCTGAAACAGGTGAACACACCACAGCGGCGCAATGACGGCAAGAACGAAAAAGGCCAGAAAGGCAAAGGAAAAGACAGCGAAAAAGACAAAATGGAAAAAGGCTTGAAGAATAAAGATGATAAAGGAAAGGACGACAAAGGAAAGGACGAAGGAGCCCAGCCTGCTGATTCCACCAAGACCACAACCAAGACCAACTACGGCAAAATCGTACTCGACAACTCGCTCCGCGTGCTCACTCTTGTTAAGAAAGTGTCGGGCACCTATTCCGTTAACAACGGACAGTCGCTACCTGGTTTCATGCGCAAGACTGAGTATCTCGGCATGAATACTGTAGGCTGGTCGCCGGGTATTGGATTCGTGCTCGGCAGCAACTTCGGTAGCGATGCCAACATCTACAACAAAGCCGTGCTCAACAGTTCCGACCCGAACGACCAAGCCAATTGGTGGCTCACCACTGACTCCATCCTCAGCGACCCATACGTCCGCAGCAAGACAGAGACCATGAACTACCGCGTCAATACCGAGCCTTTGCCTGGCATCAAGATTGACTTCACTGGTAACCGCAGCTATGCCGAAAACATGCAGCATTACTTCCGCTTCAATCAGAATACCCAAAACTTCGACATCTTCACTCCGACCAACAGCGGCAATTTCAGTATGAGCTACTTCATGGCTGCTACGGCTTTCGTCCCTTCCGACTCCACCTCGTCGCGCCTGTTCGACAACCTGATGGAGAACCGAAAGATCATCGCCGAGCGCATCGCCCGCAGCAACCCACAATGGATAGACAACGTGAACGAATACACCTTCGACAGCATCGCGGGCGACTACTTCCCGAAAGGCTACGGCTCCAGCTCGATGGACGTGTTGCTCTATTCCTTCATTGCGGCCTATACGGGTCAGGATGCTGAGAAGATTTCCCTCAACCCCTTCCCACTCATCCCACTACCCAACTGGAACTTCACCTACAACGGCTTGACCAACATCCCGTCCATCAGCAAACTCTTCAAGACCGTCAGCATCTCGCACGGCTACAAGTCGAACTATGCCATCAACTCTTGGGCCACCAACGTGTATTACAACGAGAGCAACAGCGTGCAGACCTTTGAGAACTCCGATATTATCATACCCAAGTACGACATCTCCCAGATCGTCCTGAATGAACAATTCACACCATTGGTTGGAGTAGACCTCGGTCTGCAAAATTCCATGACTTTCAACCTTCAATTCAAGAAGTCGAGGACGCTGACCCTAAGCTTCGCCAACAACCAACTCACCGAAGTGAACGGACGCGAAATCGTGGTCGGAGGCGGTTACCGCATCAAGGATCTCTCGTTCAACGTCACCCCCATTGGCGGAGACGGCAAGGCACAGACCATCAAGAACGACCTCGTGTTGAAACTCGACGTCGGCTTCAAGAGAGACATCACCATCCTGCGCCGTATCGATGAGAACAACAATCAGGTGTCGGCTGGACAGAACAAGATCAACTTCTATCTCACTGCCGACTACAACTTCAGCCAGCGCTTGGCCGCGCAGGCCTTCTTCAAGTATGACCTCTCGATTCCCGAGGTGGCCAACACCTTCAGGAACTCCACTACCTACGGCGGCATCACCCTCAGACTCAGCTTAGCACAATAAAATTTTCAGCAAAATGCGGAATGAGCCACTAAAATATGTATTTTCGCAGCCAAATTGAAACACTTTAAATCATACAACAAATGAATATTCCAGCAAATCTGAAGTACACCAACGACGACGAATGGATCCGCCTCGAAGGCGAAGAAGCCTACGTCGGCATCACCGATTACGCACAACACGAACTTGGCGACATCACCTTCGTTGATGTTGACCCCGACATCGTCGGCGAGACCCTTGACGCCCAAGAAGAATTCGGCGCCATCGAAGCCGTGAAGACCACCGCCGAGCTGCTCATGCCCGTGGCTGGTGAAATCCTCGAAGTCAACGAAGCCCTCGCTGACGAGGAGAATGCCAAGCTCGTCAACAGCGACCCCTACGGCGAAGCTTGGATCATCAAGATCAAAGTGAACGACGTCGCTGAACTCGACGGTCTCCTTGATGCCGCTGCTTACGAAGCAAAGATTGGTTAATCTTTTGGAAAGACTTACCAGAAATAGCATCCCGGGAATCCTGTGCGGAATCATCATCTTGATTCTTACCGGACTCCCGGGTTCTTTGTTTCCCCGCGTCAAACCTGCCACTGGCCTCGACAAGGTGGCCCATGTTTTCATGTATGCAGGCTTTGCTTATGCATGCCTTTGGGGGTATCGTAAACAATTTGTTTCCAACGGTTTAGCCTACCAAAAAAGAGCCATCCTCCTCACCATCATCATCAGCATTGCTTACGGTGGCCTGACCGAAATCATGCAGGAAACGATTACGGTACTCCATCGCTCAGGCGACTGGCGTGATTTGCTCGCCGACAGCATCGGAACCGTTATTGGGGTACTTGTTTTTTATCTTTTTTTTCGTCGAAAAAAATAAAATTCGTTTCTCTTGCGTTTTATAAGCAAATAATTACTACTTTCGCAACGTCAATTGGAAAGTAGAATTTAAAAACATAGCAACCATGGAAGAAAAAAAATCACCTAAGGCTAATCTTGAGAACAAGAAATTGATGTTCATGCAAATAGGTATGATCATTAGCTTGCTCATTGCTTGGTTGGCCTTCGAGCACAAGAGCTACGACAAGCGTCAGATTGACGAAAGTCTTCTCAATCGCGAAATCGTGTTGGATGAGGAAATGGTGGAGATCACCAAGCAAGAGGAGCAAAAGCCACAGCCTGTGGAAGCGCCCCAACAGACTACACAGCTCGAAATCGTGGATGACGACGTAGAGACTGAAGACCTCAACATCAACGCCGAAGTGGAGCAAAACGAAGTCATTGAAGAGTACGTTGCTCCTGAGGTTGTGGAAGAAGAAGTCTCAGAAACGGAGATCTTCCAGATTGTGGAAGAGATGCCTTCGTTCCCCGGCGGTGAAGGAAAACTGATGGAGTATGTTGCCAAAAACATCAAGTATCCTCAGATTGCACGTGAGACTGGTATCCAAGGTCGTGTGTTCGTCGGCTTCGTTGTCGAACCGGATGGCTCCATCTCCAATGTGAAGCTGCTCCGTGGTATCGGCGGCGGCTGCGACGAAGAGGCCATGCGTGTTATCAAGTCTTTGCCGAAGTGGAAACCCGGCAAGCAACGTGGTAAACCCGTGCGTGTGTCTTACCAAATCCCTGTGTTCTTCAAGCTGCAGTAAGCAGTTGAAGAAAGGTGAAATGAAAAGCCAGCGTGATTGCTGGCTTTTTTTTGTTTAGATTCCCTGCGGGAATGGAGTGTACCGTTTTTGTTGCCAGCGGCGGCAGGTAGAGCTTACCAACCGTAAACGTCACGGGCCGCCGCTATTTAAAGCGAACACAACCTCCATTCCCTGAGGGAATCTCTTTATTGGTGAAAATGTTTGTACACTATCTCTGCCTTGGCGGGACCGATGATTTCTGTGAGGCGTTCCAACGCAGCCTCCTTGATGCCTTTCACTGACTTCAGCTCCAAGAGCAACTTCTCGGCGGTCTTCTTCCCTATTCCCTTGATGTCGGCCAACTCGGAGTGCATAAAGCCCTTCTCGAACTTCTTGCGGTGGAAGGTGATGGCGAAACGGTGCACCTCATCCTGGATATGTGCTAGCAGGCGGAACACCTCTGAATTGGGCTTCAAACCTACCACACGCGGCGGGAAACCGAATAACAATTCATTGGTGCGGTGACGGTCGTCTTTGGCTAAACCTGCAATGGGAATGTCGACATGCAACTCGTCTTGGATGACTTGTCGCACCACCTCCATCTGTCCCTTGCCACCATCGGTGATGATGAGGTTGGGCAAAGGTTTGTCTTCTTCTATCAGTCTGGAATAACGGCGGCGCACCACCTCTTTCATTGAGGCGTAGTCGTCAGGACCTTCCACCGTCTTGATGTTGAAATGGCGGTAGCCTGCCTTGTTGGGCTTACCATTCACGAACTGCACCATACCCGCCACGGCATAGTCACCTTGGAAGTTGGAGTTGTCGAAACACTCAATGACATTGGGCATTTCCTTCAGCTGCAAGGCTTCTTTAAGGCTGTTGAGCACCCGTTTCTGATGGCGCTCGGGGTCGACGAGGGTGCGTTGTTTCTCCAAGTCGATTTTGTATTGCATAGCATTGCGGCGCGAGAGGTCAAGGAGCTTCTGTTTGTCGCCACGCTGCGGAATGGTCACCAAAACCTCATTAATCGGGTAGTCCAATTTCATGGGCACGATGATTTCGGGAGCATGGTCGCCAAACTGCTGCCGCAACTCAGTGATAGCCAAGAGCAAGAGTTCCTCGGCGGTCTCTTCCAAACGGCGTTTCATCTCAAAGGAATGGCTCTGCACCACGGCACCATCCTTCACTTTCATGTAGTTGACGTAGAAAGTTTCGCCCTCGTCAACGTAGGAGAACACTTCCACATTGTGAATCGTCGCACTGACCACCGTAGAGCGGCTGCGGTATTCCTCCAAGAGGTCATATTTCTCTTTGATTTGCTGTGCTTCTTCAAACTCCATGCGCGAGGCATAATCCATCATCGCCGCCTTCAGTCCTCGAAGCACCCAGCCTAGGTTGCCTTTGATGACCTCACGAATCTCTGCAATCATGACGTTGTACTCCTCTTTCGAAATCAAGCCTTCGCATGGGCCGTTGCACTTGTGGATATGGTAGTCAAGGCAGATCTTGTACTTGCCCTTTTCGACACCTGTTTCTGTCAGCGGCGTACGGCAAGAACGCACCTTGTAGACCTGACCAAGCAAGTCCAACAGGATATGTGCTGTGCGTACCGAAGGATAAGGCCCAAAATACTCAGAGCCATCGTTTACCTTTCTTCTTGTGAGGAACACACGCGGGAAGGCCTCTTTCTTGATGCAGATCCAGGGATAGGTCTTGTCGTCCTTGAGCATGATGTTGTAGCGCGGCTTGTACTGCTTGATCATCGTGTTCTCCAGCAGCAGTGCTTCCGATTCCGAGTCGACGATGCTGTATTCTAGGTCAGCGATTTTGCTCACGAGCACGCGCGTCTTGCCGAATTGCTCCTTGTTAAAATAGCTGCTGACGCGACGCTTCAGGTTCTTGGCCTTGCCCACGTAGATAAGGGTGCCGTTCTTGTCGAAATAGCGGTACACGCCAGGCTTGTTGGGCAGCGCGGCGAGTTTTTGTTTCACTATTTCGGGGAGGTCAGGCATAACTATTCTTTATTCCTTTTTTCCGACTATGACTTGTGACTATGACTATGACCGCTTTCACTAAGGTTGGAGCAGTCATAGTCATTGTCACTGGTCATTGTTCTTTCTCATGTGGTCCCAACCCTGGGCTTTAATGGGAATGACATGGTTGTCAGGCGTAATCATCTCGGCCACACCTTTGTCTTCCGTCATATAGCCAATGACGGTTACGTCCGCCGACATGGTCTGTATCTTCTCATAGTCCTTCTGGTCGATGGTGAAGAGCAACTCGTAGTCCTCTCCGCCGCTCAAGGCCGCCACCGAAGGCACAATTTGGAACTCTTTGGCCATCTTATCTGTGGTCGGGTCTATCGGGATTTTGTTCTCATAGAGTTGGCAGCCCACGCCTGACTCCTTACAAAGGTGCAAGATTTCGGAAGCCAAGCCATCGGAGATGTCAATCATCGAGGTTGGTTTGATGCCCAAAGTCTTGAATTGCTCCACGATGTCCTTGCGGGCTTCGGGCTTCAGCTGACGCTCCAGCACATATTCCATGCCTTTCAGCTGGGGCTGCATATTGGGATTGGAGAGAAACTCCACCTTCTCGCGCTCAAGGATGAGCAGGCCGATATAGGCACCGCCCAAGTCACCACTGACACAGAGCAAGTCATTTTTCCTCGCACCGCTGCGGTAGACGATATCCTCTTCCTTGGCCATGCCTATAACTGTGATGGAGATGACGAGGCCCGTCTTGCTGCTCGTGGTGTCTCCGCCCACCATGTCAACGTTGTAGCGCTCGCAGGCCAAGCGGATGCCAGCATAGAGCTCATCCAACGCTTCGACGGAAAAGCGACTCGACACACCCAGTCCGACCACAATTTGTGTTGGCGTGCCGTTCATAGCATAGATGTCAGAGAAATTGCTGACGGCCGCCTTATAGCCAAGGTGCTTCAAGGGGCAATAGGTCATGTCGAAATGGATGCCTTCGATGAGCATATCGACCGAGACGAGTGTACGGTAGCCCTCGTGGTTGATGACGGCGGCATCGTCGCCGACGCCTTTCAGCGATGAAGCATTACGCAAAGGGAAGTCCTGCGTCAGCTGATCGATAAGGCCGAATTCACCAAGTTCATCGAGTTCGGTCAAGGGTTTGTTTTCTTCTGCCATATTCTTCATTATTATTGGCTGCAAAGGTAAGTTTTTTTCCTAACTTTGCGCCATGAAAACCATCAAAGACATTTACAAGATTGGTGTAGGCCCTTCAAGCAGCCACACCATGGGCCCGCAGAAGGCGGCCTCCCTGTTCAATAGCCGTTTCCCCAACGCAGCCTCGTTTGAAGTGACACTTTATGGCAGTCTCGCCGCCACGGGCAAGGGTCACATGACCGACACCGCCATTCTCAATACCCTTCAAGCTCCTACAGAAATCGTTTGGAAACCAGATGTCATCCTTCCATTTCACCCTAACGGCATGTTGTTCAAGGCTTTCGATGCGGAGAAAAAACTTCTCGGTGATTGGCAGGTGTTCAGCATAGGCGGCGGCAACCTAGCCGAAGAAGGCAAATTGGATGAATCACCTGAGGTTTACCCGCTCTCGAAGATGACCGACATCCTCAACTGGTGCGAGCGCACCGGCCGCACCTATTGGGAGTATGTGTACGAATACGAGAACCAAAAGGAGATTGAGGACTACATGCTGAAGGTTTGGCAGGTGATGAAGGCTGCCGTTGAGCGTGGTCTTCAAGCTGAGGGTGTCCTTCCCGGACCGCTCAACTTGAGCCGCAAGGCCGCCACCTATCACATCAAGGCATCGGGTTATACACACACCTTGAAGAGTCGCGGCTTGGTGTATTCCTACGCCTTGGCTGTCTCGGAAGAAAACGCTTCGGGGGGTGTCATCGTCACGGCTCCGACCTGTGGGTCTTGTGGCGTAATGCCAGCGGTTTTATATCATCTCTCAAAGAGTTACGAGTTCACCGACCAACGCATTGTCCGAGCCTTGGTGACGGCAGGCTTGGTGGGCAACATCGTGCGCACCAACGCCTCAATCTCGGGTGCTGAGGTGGGCTGTCAAGGCGAAGTGGGTGTGGCTTGTGCCATGGCTGCCGCTGCTGCCAACCAATTGTTTGGGGGAAGTCCGGCCCAGATTGAATACGCCGCAGAGATGGCGCTTGAACACCACTTGGGCATGACCTGCGACCCTGTTTGTGGTCTTGTCCAAATTCCATGCATTGAGCGTAATGCTTACGCCGCTGCCCGTGCCCTCGACTCCAACATCTACTCCACCTTCTCCGACGGTCACCATCGTGTGTCGTTCGACAAAGTCGTGGAAACGATGAAAGAGACCGGCAAGGATTTGCCATCGCTCTATAAGGAAACTTCGCAGGGTGGGCTGGCTAGGGATTACACCCAGATGAGCTAAAAACGAAAAAGCCACTCTCAAGTGGCTTTTTTCGTTGTGGTCCCACTAGGGCTTGAACCTAGGACCTACTGATTATGAGTCAGTTGCTCTAACCAACTGCGCTATGGGACCGCAAAAAAACAAGGCCAAAACGAAGATTTCCTCCTTTTTTCTTGCTTTTTGCGCTGCAAATTTACAATTTTGCACCGAATTAGACTGAAATTTTCTCAAAAATGAGCGCAAAAATCAAGAATATCATCTTTGACCTCGGCGGCGTGGTCCTCGACATCGACGAAAACATCGTCTACAAAGAACTTGAAAAATTGGGCATCAGCACCACGGAACTTGCTCGTTCAAAGGAGTTTATGGAAATCATGAGCAAATTCGACACGGGCATCTACACCGCACCCACTTTCCGCAAGAAAATGAAAGCCCTCATTGGACAAGAGAAGATGACCGACCGGAGATTCGATGCCATCTGGAACGCCATGCTCTTGGACATCCCTCGCGAGCGCATCGAAGCCATCGAAAAAGTGAAGAAACACTACAAGATTTTCTTGATGAGCAACACCAATGTGATTCATTATGACTTGTATGTCAGAGATTTGCAACTGCGCTTTGGCTACAACGAGTTTGATGAGTTGTTCAACAAGTCGTATTTCTCCTTCGCCGAACATTTGGAGAAACCCGATCCCCGCTTCTTCGAGCTGATTCTTGACCACGAAGGCTTGTTACCCGAAGAGACGCTTTTCATTGATGATTCAAAGAAGAATATTGAGGCGGCACAGGCCTTGGGTATTCGCACTTATCATATCAGTCGTGAGGAGTTGGTGAGGAATTTGTTTGTGAATGGAGTACTTAAGGATGGTGTTGTGTGACTATGGCTAATGATTAGCCTATGGCTTATAGCCTATAGCCTATGGCTAACTGGCCAATAGACTTATGGCTTTTTGTTTTAAAGGAATAGATTGATATTAACTTGTAATACAATTGTTTATGAGAAATTTTAGAAACTACGAAGTATGGAAAGATGGAGTAGAATTTTCTGCTCATGTATACGAATTAACCGAACAATTCCCCAAAAAAGAGATGTATGCTTTATGTGATCAACTTCAGAGAGCATCAGTATCAATTCCTTCTAATGTAGCCGAAGGGTGTTCAAGGAGATCACAAAACGAGTTTGCTCACTATTTAGAAATTTCATTAGGGTCTTCATACGAAATTGAAACCCAAATGGAAATCGCACATATATTGAAATATGTTACGGACAAACAATACGATGACATCGTTGAAAAAGTCCAGTCAATCGAGAAGAAATTGACAAATTTAATCAATACAATCCGACAAGATTAGTCTAAACAGCCTATGGCCAAAGGCTTATAGCCAATAGCCTATGCCATCGTAAAGGTTGGCTATAAGCTATAGGCCATTGGCTATAGGCTATAAAAGCCAGCAATCTCCTCCAAAATCCGCAAAACTTCCTTAACGGACAAGGTTTCCATTAACCTTAACTTGAATGGCTTGAAATTCGGCAATCCTTTGAAATACGATGCCCAATGCTTACGAATTTCCAATAGGGCAATATGTTCGCCTTTCCATTCAACTGAACGTTCCAATTGGATTTTACTTACGCGTACGCGTTCCTTCACGTCGGGCAAAGGTAGCTCCTCTCCAATTTCCAAATAATTCCGTATTTGGCTGAAAATCCACGGATTACCATAGCTGGCGCGGCCTATCATCAAGCCATCTACACCATAAGTATCCTTGAAATGCTTGGCAGAAGGTCCGTCCACCACGTCACCGTTGCCGATGATGGGGATGTGCATCCTTGGGTTGTTCTTTACGGCTCCGATTAAAGTCCAGTCGGCGGGCTCGCTGTACTTGGTGGTGCGCAGGCGGCCGTGGATGGTCAGGGCGGCGATGCCCGCGTCTTGCAGGCGTTCGGCAATGTCGACAATTTCGCGGTGCTCGTTGTCGTAGCCGAGGCGTGTCTTTACAGTCACGGGTGTGTTCACTGCCTCCACTATCGCTTCTGTGATGGCAACCATCTTAGGAATGTCGTTCATGATACCAGAACCCGCGCCTTTAGAGGCCACCTTCTTCACCGGACAGCCAAAGTTGATATCGATGATATCGGGATGAGCAGTCTCGGCATAACGCGCCGCTTCCACCATCGGCTCAACGGCATTGCCGAAGATTTGGATGCCTACAGGACGCTCAAACTCCTCAAAATCCAGCTTCTTGATACTCTTCACCGAGTCGCGGATGAGGCCATCGGCAGAGATGAACTCCGAGTAGACCACATCAGCACCGAACATCTTACAGACATAGCGGAACGGCGGGTCGGAGACATCCTCCATTGGGGCGAGGAGGAGGGGATAATGCTCAAATTCTAGTGGGCCGAGAGTGTATTTCATTTCAAGATTATTTTGACTATGGCTTATGGCCCATAGCCTATGGCCCGCTACAGCCAAAGGCACGCAATTCGAGCTTTGGGTGAAGCGAGCCATAGGCCATTAGCTATCGGCCATAGTCAATAAAAACACGGCAAAATTACAAAAAGTGTATCTTTGCACAAAAATCAAATCCTATGCAAGACAATTTGTTTACCGAGAACCTCAAGCAATCCACAGGGATGCGCGTCTTTATCTTCTTAGTCATTCTATTGGTTAGCAGCCTGATAGGTATTGCGATTTCAGCCGTTTTTCTCTTTTCTGGAGATACGGGGATGAAAATCGGGCAAGGCATCAGTTCCATCTTTATGTTTATCGTCCCGCCCATCGTGTACTATTTCATCACTCGCAAGGAACACCAGATGCAGGACTTGGGTCTCCGCAAACTCACCCCACCATGGTGGCTTATATTAATAGGTGTAATCCTGATGTTCGTCTCCATACCTGTCACCACTAACCTGACCACTTGGAACGAAAGTATGAACCTCGGAGGCGCTTTTGTCAAACTTGAGGAGTATATGAAAGCATTGGAAGAGACCGCCCAAGCCGCCACCGAAAAAATGTTGAATGTCAACACCTTCGGCGGAATGCTGTTCAACCTGGTCATCATCGCATTGATACCCGCCGTGGGTGAAGAACTGACTTTCCGTGGTGTGTTGCAGCAGTCACTGACGCGAAAGATGAACCCGCATGTCGCCATCATTCTTTCAGCGGCCATCTTCTCCTTTATCCATTTCCAGTTCTACGGATTTTTGCCCCGAATGTTCCTCGGAATGTTGTTAGGTTATATGTTTTACATCACCAACTCGCTGTGGACCAGTATGTTGATGCATTTTGTCAACAATGGTGCGACCGTTGTCCTCTATTATCTAGACAACATAGGGATGCTTGAAGACGCAGAGAGTTTTGGGGAAACACAAAATGTGCTGATTATCGCAGTCAGCGCGATGATTACGATTGGACTCATCGTATGGAGTTGGAAAAAGGCTCAGCCCAAGCAACCCGTCGAGGCTGCTCCCATAGTTCCTCCTGCGGGAAACGATTAAAGGAACTTGTCCAAGAAGATGAACGGCATCAGCGACTCGACACCGTCGAAGACCATAACGGGTCCTGTGTCGCCTTGGCAGAGCACACGCAACGGTCGTTTCGAGACCTGTTCCACTTCCACCATCACTTGGCGACAAGCCCCGCAAGGGGCGACAGGCTCGTCAATGGACTTGTCTTCGGAATAAGCCGTCAAGGCCAAGGCCTCGATGGGCACACCTGGATACTGCGCCATTGCTGAGAACAAGGTCACACGTTCGGCGCAGAGACCACTGGGATAAGCCGCGTTCTCAATGTTGTTACCCGTCACCACGGCACCGTTAGCCAAACGTGCAGCGGCACCTACTTGGAACTTTGAATAAGGTGCATAGGCATTGCGAGCTGCCTCGTGAGCACGATGCATCAATTCAGCGTCCTGCTGCGGCAGCTCTTCCATTGTGTCGTATACCTCATAGGGGCAGACAAATTGTTCTTTCCTCATGATTGTAGGTATTGTTGCCGCAAAGATATAGAAAACTTTTGAATTGTAGTCATTTAAAAGTAAAACTTACACTAAGGTTATGGTTTAGGCTTAGCGAAGAGAAGCAAGGATTCAAAAAAGGCAAACAGCGTAACACCCGCTTGCGTCTCCAAAGTGTCCTCGGGAAACATTGAGAGCAGTATGATGCAAAGGAAGACTACATACAAATAGGTGTGGTGCCGCTTCGACGAAAACCAAGGATAAAACAGAACGAACAGGAAAAACACTAAGCCCACGAGACCGAAAGCCACTGCAATGGCAAGATACTGATTATGAGCACGAAAACGGAATTCCTCTTTCAAAGGAGAATGAATCTCGTCGTAAGTCTGGGCAAAGGCCTGCGGCACATCGCCCGTGCCCACACCGAACCATGGATGTTGCCTTATGATATGGAACGAAGCCCTCGTGAATTCTATCCTTTGCGAGAGCGAACCACCATTCGGATTGTTGAAACGGCGATAGAGGTTGTATTCAAACAAAGTGGAAGAAAGGCGCGCCCGTAAGCCTGGATGCTTCCAGTTGTTGTAGTTGGGCACACCCTGCTCGATGTTGTGGACATCCTCTTCTGTCAAGGCCATCACACCTTCGGCATCCTTACGCAGGTCTTTTGAAGTGAGATAACGCGCCAAAGTGGCTTCAAGGCTTTCACCATCAAACGTCGTATCATCCAAAGGCAAGTCACTGCGATGGGACCAAGCCTCACGCAACTCGATGCGATTAAAATACAGCCCCACATACTTGCCGTCCTCAATGGGATAACATACCGTATCGTGCCAATAATAGTTGCCTTGAGAGGTCTTCTTCTCCAAAGTGCTAAAATCCACGGGCTTCACCTCTATCATTGGCTTAATGGCAAACATCGCCACCGACACAATAGCCGCTATTATCGCTACAGCTAAAACACCCATAGTGATGCGCCAACCCCTACCCTTTTTCCATTGTAGGAAAGCATAAACTGCTGAAACTATGACCACTGAGGCATGTATCACATAGCCCGACAGAGACTCGAAGATGAAGATTTGGTAGATGAACCAAAGCAACAGGAACCACTGAAAGAAATGGTCGATAACTATCCTTATGCCAAAGGCGGGAACGGTTTTGCTTGACCCTTTGATATCTTTGGTCGGCCCTTCGACAAGCTCAGGGACCTTAGCTCTTACGATGTACCAGGCAATGATGGCTATGCAAAAAACAATGTTGAGGCAAAAACGAATGTGGCTGATGAAATGGGAGATTTCACGGACATCCTCGTAGTTGTGCTGCACGTAACGGAAGAAGCTGAACTGCGTGGCCACAAACACCGAAAGCACATAAACGAGCATCACAAAGTCGAAACGCTTGCGGTCAAGCGGCTCCATACTTGACATGACAAAGGGCATAACCAAAATGGGCAACTTGACGCGGAGGTCTTTCATTGCATATTCAAAGTCGGAAGTCCAAAGTAGGCCAACAATGTGCATGAGGTAAAAGGCGACTAACAGGACTGCGGCTTTGTTGTGGAAGAAGCGGGAGAGTTTGTTTTTGAATCCTCCCTGCCCCCCTTTCAAAGGGGGGAGAGATGCGTCCACGAGCCAGACAAGGACGAGCCAAAACTGTGACATGCCCATCAGGAAGGGCGAGAGCGTGAGACCAACGGCCACCATCAACAAGCCCAAGAGATAGGCTTGGTTCAGATAAGGTCGTATGGAAGCCCGGGAGGTCATCACTTGCCACTCAGAATGGTGTGATATTCGTCTTTACCGTTGGTGTTAAGCAGGATTTCAAAGGCGCGTTTCAAGTCAGGGTCGTCGTTCAACGATGTGACAATACGGCCTTTTTGGTAATAATAGCGACCCACAATCTCTGAGCGCAGTAGCTCTTCAATGTCCTTGCGATTGCTGAGCAGGTCTTTGTCCTTCTCGGCGGCGAGGTTTTTCTCCAGCAAATCAATTTGCGGCTGAATCTTGTCAAGATAACCTTCATCTTTGGCTGTTTTCTTCAGCTTCGCAATAGCTTTCTCACTCTCAGTTGTATAGCTAAAGTTCTTGTCTTTCACGAACTTCATAAAGTCTTGATAGGTAGCCTCGTCAATTTGGAAGCGGTCGGCGGAATCGATGCTCTTATGCTCGCTGTAGAACTTGTTGGCATAGTCGAAGATGTAATTCTTGGCATAGAGATAGGCTGTCACCGTGGCGTAGGGGTCGCGGTCGACTTTTACATCGGGCATAATGCCGTGGCCTTCATAAACCGTACGACCTCCCATGGTCTTAAAGGCCTTGCCAAGGGTATCGTTTTTCGTCTGAGTAGTGTCTTTCTTGTGCGAGTAGTCAATCTCCTGAATGCAACGTCCGCTAGGAATGTAATAATGCGCCACCGTGACCTTCATTTGGGTGTTGTAACTCAGTGGCAGAATGTTCTGTACCAATCCTTTACCAAAAGTCCTTTGACCGATGATGATACCACGGTCGTAATCTTGGATGGCACCAGCCACAATCTCACTAGCTGAAGCGCTGTTGCCGTCAACAAGGATGGCCAACGGGATCTCCAAATCAACAGGTTCGTTGGTGGTGGGATGCATACTATTGGCTGTGGCAGCCTTGCCTTTCATCGACACAACTGCCTTTCCCTTGGGGATGAACAAATTGACGATGTCAACTGCCTCATTCATCAGACCACCACCATTGCCGCGCAGATCGAGGATAAAACCTTTCAACTGACGGTCTTTGCGCATCTCCATGAATTTCTCCTTCAACTCCCTAGCCGCATCACGGGTGAAACCGCTCAGCGAAAGATAGGCAACATCATTGTCGAACACTTTATAATAAGGAATGTTGTCGATTTTCACTTTCTCACGCTTTAAGGTCTTTTCAATGGGCTTCTCCTGACCGTAGCGTTTGATTTTCATCGTCACCTCGGTGCCAGGCTGTCCTTTCAGCAGGTCGCTGACCTCCTGGGTGTTCTTTTTCTTGCAATCTACGCCATTCACCTCAAGGATGATATCGCCCGCAATGATGCCTGCTTTCTGTGCCGGCCAGCCATAGTAAGGCTCAGAGATGCGTGTGAACTCACCGTCATATTGGATAACGGCGCCGATGCCGCCATACTCGCCAGTGGTCATGAACTTGGCGTTCTCGATGTCCGACTCGGGAATGAAAACCGTGTAAGGGTCGAGACCATCGAGCATGGCTTTGATGGCGGCTTCATTGAGTTCGCCCGGGTTGATTTCATCGACATAGTTGAGGTTGAGCTCACGCAGGAGACTGTTGTAGATGTCGAGGCTCTTGGCGATTTCGAAGTTGTTCTGCTTCTCTTGGGCGACTAGGCCGAGAGGCAGTAAAAGTGCAAAGATGAAAGCAGCAAGCGATATTTTCTTCATTTTATTCTATTTGTTTACAATTACTATGTTTAGTTTCCCCTTCGGGGAATGGAGTATTGTTCATTATGTATAAAGCGGCGGTAAAAACAAGTTACCTATATTTATAGCAGCTCTAGCCGCCGCAGTTAAAATTTGACCCCCTCCATTCCCAAAGGGAATCCCCTACGGGACTGGGTCGTATCCGCTACCACCCCAAGGGTTGCAGGAAAGGACACGTTTGAAGGTGAGCCAACCGCCTTTGAAGAAGCCGTACTTTTGGATCGCTTCAATTCCGTAGTTGGAACAAGTGGGTATATAGCGACAGCTCTTCCCTATGAAGGGCGACAGCGTCACCTGATAAATCCGAATCAAGAGAATCAGGAATTTGGCGGGCAGTTGGGTGATGCGTTTCATGGTTGGCGAGCTACATACTTTTTAATCAACTCATTGACGGCCTTATGGGTCTTCTCGAACACCTCTTCATAGCTGTGGATGACCGTAGCCGTATAGACTAACGCTACATCCAAGGAAATATTATCTCTTTCGCAGATTTCATAAAGCGGAGCCTTGTTACGCCGCCACGTCTCGCGTACTAACCGTTTCACGCGATTACGCTTGAAGGCATGATGAAAGCGTTTTTTTGACACCGAAACCAGCAGCCGGACGGTGACTGGACGGCTCTCGTCGTGCCGAAACAGAAAAACGACCCGAAAAGGATACACGGAGAAGCCTTCGCCTTTGTCAAAAAGCGCTTGAATGTCGTTTTCTTTGCAGATACGCTCGTATTTCGGGAGTCCCTCCGTAGCCGCCATTGGGTGAAACGCTTTGGAAGACAGGTGTTTATTTCTTCTTGCTTTTCTTGTTCTCGGCAGCGATGTATTCCTCAATGGCCATCGTCATTGAAGGTGCCGTCTGGGTGGGTGCGCGGAAATTGAGTTCAAAGCCCGCGTCAATGATAGCTTGACAAGTAGCCTCGCCAAAGCCGCCGATGGCAACCTCTTTCTGCTCGAAATTGGGGAAATTCTCTTTCAGCGAATGAATTCCCGCAGGGCTGAAGAAGACCAACATATCGTAATCGTTGATTTTCACCACATCCTTCAAGTCGGCAGGCACTGTTCGGAACATCACCGCCTTAGTGAAGTTAAGTTTGGCGGCGGTCAACAGGTCAATGGTCGAGTCGGAACTGATGTCGGAGCAGCAGTAGAGGTATTTCTCATCTTTGTGCTTCTTCATGATGTCAATGAGGTCGTTCAACGTCTGATTGCCATAGAACACCTTGCGCTTGCGGTATTGCACATAACGTTGCAGATAAAAAGCCGTCGACTCGTTGATGCAGAAATATTTCAAGGTTTCGGGAACAGTGTAGCGCATTTCCTTGGCCACCCTAAAGAAATGGTCGATGGCGTTGCGGCTGGTGAGAATAATGGCAGTGTATTCCGGAAGTTTGATATGTTCTTGACGAAGCTCGCTTGCCGTGACATCATCGAGTTTGATGAATTTTTCGAAAGTGAAACTCACGCCGTACTTCTTTATCATGTCGGCAAAGGGCGTCTTCGAAATGTCGGCAGGCTTGGGTTGTGACACCAAAATTGACTTAATCTTCATCTTTTTTTTCTCATTTTAAGAACTAAAAACGTTCAATTTTTTCCCACATCCAAGTTGTGTAACTCATTAAAAAACAGTTCCCTGACTAAAGTAACGCCAGCCTGCGGTCACGAGTGTTGCAATGGGTGCGATTTCGAGGGCGCAAAGATACAAAAAAATATAAAACGCGGATATTTTTGTTGCAACTCTAGTCTCAATAATACCCAAAATCATCCTGAAAATGGCCGCCAATCCCAATAAACCAATGCCAATCCACACAAAATATTTTGTTGGATTATAAATCAAAAGCAGTATAAGTGGCATCATGGCAATGAGGGTGAAAATGGATACGGAAAACTGAACCGTCATTTGTCGGTCAACCGTGTCGCGGGTCTCAAAGAGCCAATTGACAAGATGCAGCATCAAATAACGAAGCAGCACCCAACCTGTCATACAACCACAAATGGTCCAAAACATCGACCAACTGTTGTAAGTCATCACATCGTGCGACAGCACCACGCAACTCTTCTGCACGAAAAGCGCCATAAGGAGAATGTAGCCCAAAGTGAACGACATACACAGGAAACTGCGCACAGGGTTCCACTCCCTCAACAACTGGTTGGTGTGTGCCACACCTCCGGGCACCGACAGCACCTGACGGAACTGGCGGGGATAAAGCTGTTTGTTGAGAACGATGAGCAACAGCAACACACCCAACAAGGCCAAATTCCAGCCTTGAAGGATCTCGTAGCTCATGCGAACCAAAGGTGTCATCGTGCCATCGAAGCCCGACGTGATAAAACTCGGCACCACACTATCGCAAGCGATGGTATCGACAGCTTGCACTGTGTCAACGGCTTGTGTCGTCTCCGTAAAGGGATGATAGAATATGTCGGGATACTGCGGCATAAATAACTTTCAAATTGCGCTGCAAAAATAATGGATTATTTGCAAACCGAGGCAAAAACTTTCTAACTTTGCAACCGAAAACAATTTGCGGGCTGCCACAATGTGACAGCCCTACAACCAACGATTAAACAATTAAACAATAAACAATTCAACAACAATGGATTTAATGCAAGAAATCATTGCCAACGCGCAAGCCAACAAGCAGCGCATTGTGCTCCCCGAGGGCGACGAGCCCCGTACCTTGAAAGCCGCCGACCGTCTTTTGGCTGACGGTGTCGCCGACATCATCCTCATCGGTCCCGCTGAGAAGATCAAGGAAATGACCGCTGAGTTCGGCCTCCAAAGCATCGGCAAGGCCCGCATCATCGACCCGATGAACAACCCAGAGCGTCAGAAATATGCCGACCTCCTTTTTGAGATCCGCAAAGCCAAGGGTATGACCCCCGAACAGGCTTACGACTTGGCAGGCAACTTCATGTATCTCGGCATCCTGCTGGTGAAAGCTGGTGAAGCCGACGGCCTTGTCAGCGGTGCCCGCAGCACCACGGGCGACATGCTCCGTCCCGCCCTGCAGATCATCAAGACTGTGCCTGGCGTAAGCTGCGTCAGTGGTGCCTTCACGATGTTCCTACCCGAGGGATGCCCCTACGGCACCGATGGCCGCATGGTCTTCGCCGACTGCGCCGTCACGCCTATGCCGACGGCCGAGCAGTTGGCCGAAATCGCCATCTGCACTGCCGATACCGCCAAAGCCATCGCCAAGATCGACCCTATCACCGCCATCTTGAGCTTCTCCACCAAGGGCAGCGCCAAGCATGAGGTGGTCGACAAGGTCATAGAAGCCACCCGCATCGCCAAGGAGCGTCGCCCCGACCTCGTCTTGGACGGTGAACTCCAAGCTGACGCCGCCATCGTGCCTTCAGTGGGTTCGAGCAAGGCTCCAGGCAGCCCCGTTGCCGGCAAGGCCAACACCCTCGTGTTCCCCTGCCTCGAAGTGGGTAATATCGCTTACAAGCTCGTCCAGCGTCTCGCTGGTGCCGAGGCCGTCGGTCCCGTGCTGCAAGGCCTCGCCAAGCCCTGCAACGACCTCAGCCGCGGCTGCTCGATCGATGATGTTTACAAATTGGTCGCCATCACCTGCAACCAGGCTATTGCTCAAAAACAGAAATAACGACAGAGATTCCCTGCGGGAATGGAGAGGAACATTAATCGTATAATGCGGCGGCTAAAAAGGCCTACATAATGCGAGCATCATAAGCCGCCGCTTACTAAGTTAACACTTATTCCATTCCCGAAGGGAACCTCCTCAAACAATCAACAATTCAACAACTAAACAATCAACAATTCATCATGAAGATATTAGTCCTAAACTGCGGCAGTTCCTCCATCAAATACCAATTGCTGGAGATGGAAAACGCCAATTCGTCACGCCTGCTGGCCAAAGGTCTCTTGGAGCGCATCGGCCTTGAGATGGGCGAGTTCACCCACAAATACAATGGTGAGAAATATTACGAACAACTCCCCATCCCGAACCATACCGAAGGCATCAAGCTGGTGCTGAAGGCTTTGGTCGACCCGAAGATGGGTGTCATCAAGGACCTGAAGGAAATCGACGCTGTCGGTCACCGCGTGGCACATGGTGGAGAGAAGTTCTCCCACAGCGTCCTCATTGACGACAATGTCGTTGAAATGATTAAAGACCTCGTCGACCTTGCCCCGTTGCACAACCCGGGTGCCTTGCAGGGCATCGCTGCCATGAAGGAAGTACTCCCAGGCATCCCGATGGCGGCTGTGTTCGACACTTCGTTCCACAGCACCATGCCTGCTGAGGCTTATCTCTATGCCCTGCCTTACGAATATTATGAAAAGTACCGCGTGCGTCGTTACGGTTTCCACGGCACCAGCCACAAATACGTGGCCGAGAAGGCCGCCGCTTTTGTCGGTAAGGACTGGAAGAAGTCAAAGATTGTGACCTGCCACCTCGGCAGTGGTGCCTCCATCGCCGCCGTCGAATACGGCAAGTCTGTGGAGACTTCGATGGGCTTCACGCCTGTTGAAGGCCTCGTCATGGGTAGCCGCACTGGCGACCTCGACGTGGGCGCTTTCATGTATATTATGGATAAGGAAGGCTATAGCACCAAAGAAATGAACACCTTGGTCAACAAGAAATCAGGCCTCGTGGGCATCACGGGCGGCAAGCAGGATATGCGTGACGTGCGCGCAGCCAAGGAAGAAGGCGACGAGCGTTGCACCTATGCCTTCAATATGTTTGCCCACCGCGTGAAGAAATACATCGGAGCCTACATGGCTGTGATGAACGGTGCCGACGTCATCGTGATGACAGGCGGCATCGGCGAGAACGCTTGGTTTATGCGTGAAGCCATCCTCGAGAACATGGAAGGCCTCGGCATCGAGTTTGACCCAACGATGAACAAAGAAACTATCGGCGACGCTGGCGTTATCTCCACACCTAACTCCAAGGTTACTGTGGTGGTGTATCCTACTGATGAGGAATTCGTCATCGCACAGGATACCTATAATTTGGTGACAAAGTAATTAGACGCGCTTTGCGTCATTGCGAGGAACGAAGCAATCCAGGCGGCAAACCTCATGTCTGGATTGCTTTGTCGTTCCTATTCTCAATGGTGTCATCCTCTATCGTAATGCGGCATCTCCTCTGGCAAGATGATGGAAAACTCGACCAGACCACCGACAATCTGCTTGGCATCGTCCTCATACCAAGGTGTTTGGTAAATCAACTTTTTCTTGCCTTTCTTCGAAATCGTGTAGACATTGGTGGCGGCATCGTCCAAAAGATGACGGATTATCTGCTGCGAACGTTCGTTGTGACATTTCATCAGGTCGCGACCGCGCGCGTCGCCGTTCACTTCAATGGAGCTATCGTTTTGATAAAGAATCTCGCCGTTTTTGGCACTGATGGTGATGGCCATATTCAAGCCTTTGAAATAATCTAATGGATTCATAGTGTTTGTATTTTTTCGGCAAAGATAGAATTTTTCTAACTTTGCAGCGTTTTTTATGAAAAATGAAGAAACTTTACCAATATATCACCAAATCGTTTTTGGGCACCTTTTTCCTCACCTTTTTCATCGTGGTGTTCGTTTGGGTGATGCAATTTGTGTGGCTCTATGTCGATGATTTGGTTGGCAAAGGCTTGGAAATCAAAATATTGGCAGAGCTTCTGTTTTATACCTCTATCACAGCCATCCCCATGTCATTGCCCTTGGCCTTGCTGCTTGCCTTGCTGATGTGTTTCGGCAACCTTGGTGAACATTATGAGCTCGTGGCCATGAAAGCCTCAGGCATCTCCATGTGGAAAGTGATGCGACCTTTGTTGAATTTTTCTTTGATTATCAGCGTATTGGCTTTCTTTATATCCAACAGCATCATCCCTATCGCCACGCTCAAATGGCGCACCTTGCTCACTGACGTACAACGGCAAAAATTGGCCTTCAACATCAAGGAAGGGGTGTTTTACAAGGACATCGACAACTATGTCATCTACGTGGACAAGAAAGGCAAGGACGGGAGCCACATTTACGGTGTAAAAATCTATGACCATACCGACCGGCAAGGTAACACCAAAATCATCTCCGCCGACTCGGGCATGATGTCGATGAGCCCCAACCAACGCAACATCATCTTCACACTATACGACGGATACAACTATACCGATGTCATTACCGACAACTATAAAGAAACCCGGCCGTTTGAGCGGATGTCGTTCAAGCAGGAACAAATCAAGTTCAGTTTGGCTTCGTTCGACATGACCCGTTCGGACGAGGATATGTATAAATCGTACCAACAGATGATGAATATCCGCCAACTATCCACCTCCTTGGATTCGCTTCAACACCGTTATGTCGGCAAACAAGATGCATTTACGCAGGGATTCTCGCGACGGTGGAGCAACTACAACAGCCTACATACGGACAAGCAGCCTAAACGTATTGCTCAGCCCACTCCCGACAGTATTGTGGCCGACACCTGTATTCCCTTAAGCTGGCCACTGCTTGACCGCTACGAAGGAGAGGCACGCTCCTCCATCATCAACTTGGCCTCCGCAAGTGCTGTAAACGCTAAAGACAATGTCGCTTTCAATAAAATGGACCTCAAATCGCAAACCGAGAATATCAACAAGCACAAGAAAGAATGGCACAAGAAGTTCACGCTAAGCATTGCATGCCTTATCTTCTTCTTCATCGGGGCACCTTTAGGCAGCATCATCCGCAAGGGCGGACTGGGACTGCCCGTGGTCATCTCCGTGGTATTCTTCATCATCTACCATCTCATTTCCACCATTGCAGAGCGCATGGCCGTCTTTGGCGATCTCAATATGTTCCTTGGTGTGTGGCTCTCGTCACTAGTGCTGCTGCCCGTCGGACTCTTCTTCACTTTCAAGGCCACCACCGATGCCGCCCTCTTTGATGGTGACAGCTGGAAAAAATTCTTCAAAAGGCTTTTCAAAAAAAGTGAAGCCAAGGTCCCTGAGCCCTCGGTTCCTGAGCCTGTCGAAGGAGTCGAAGGGCCGAAACCAATAGTCTAAACCACTACAACATGAAAATACTGCTACTTTGCAACAAACCTCCCTATCCAGCCTACGAAGGCGGCCCAATGGCGATGAACAGCATCATCACGGGACTATTGGAAGCGGGGCATCAAATCAAGATACTGGCGGTCAACAGCGAGAAATACAACGTCAAGGAAAGTGACATCCCCGAAGATTACAGGAAAAAGACTAGTATTGAGCTTATCGACGTGGACCTAACCGTCAAGCCCGTAAACGCTTTTCTCAACCTGTTCACCAGAAAGTCCTACCACGTAGAGCGTTTCATCTCGAAGGAGTTTAAGGATAGATTGATAGAAGTGCTTGACAAGGAACAATTTGATGTGGTGCAATTGGAAATGCTCTATATGGCTCCATACGTGGAGACCATCCGTGAACACAGCAAGGCGATGATTGTAATGCGCGCCCATAACGTGGAACACAAGATTTGGGAGCGCATTGCCAAGGAAACCAAATTCTTCGCCAAACGATGGTATATCAACCACTTGGCCAAGACCCTAAAGGAGTATGAGTTGTCGGCACTCGAAACCGTCGATGGCATTGCCGCCATCACACGAAAGGATGCGGCATTTTTCAGAAAATACTGCTCCAAGCCCATTATCGACATCCCGTATGGTGTTTACCCCGAGCAGTTTACACCAAAATCAGAGATTGAAGACAAGCCCAAGTTCTACCATATTGGCTCAATGAACTGGATGCCCAATGAGGAAGGCATAAAATGGTTCATAGATGAAGTGTTGCCCAAGACAGTGGAAAAGGTGCCTAACTTTGTCTATCACTTGGCCGGCCGCTCCATGCCCGAATGGCTCACCTCGCTAAATGACCCGCACGTTGATGTCGTTGGCGAAGTGCCTGATGCCAAGGAGTTTGTCGGCAAGCACGACGTAGCCATTGTCCCCTTACTTTCGGGCAGTGGCATCCGCATCAAGATTATCGAGTCAATGGCCTTGGGCAAGACCGTCATCACTACCCGTGTGGGCGCAGAAGGCATCCTTTACGACGAAGAAGTCAACATCATCATTGCTGAAAACAAGGCCAAGATGGTGGAAGCCATCCGCAGCCTCAACGAAAACCCGCAGACTGCCATCCGCATTGGTCAGGCCGCAAGGAAATTGGTGGAAGAAACCTACGACAACCGCAAAATCATCGCCCGCCTACTGATGTTTTATGAGCAGATTAGGCCTGGAAGTAAGATTAGTTTCCTGTAACTATGGCCTATAGCCGATGGCTTATGGCTCGCTTCAGCAAAAAGCACAAAAGTCGCGCCTCGACTGAAGCGAGCCATAGGCTATAAGCCATCAGCCATAGGTAAAAACATGTTACATAAAGAAAAATCACTATCTTTGTCCGCTAAATCCGACGAGATGAAGATTTTTGTCCTCCTGCCCCGCATCCCCTACCCGCTTGAAAAGGGTGATAAGTTGCGGGCATTCAACCAGATAAAACAGCTCGCAAAGCATAACGAAATCGTCCTTTGTGCGTTGAACGACGACCCGAAAGTCAGCGAACAAGATGCATTTCATGCCTTGCAACCTTATTGTCAGTCCATCAACTTCATCAGAATCACAAAACTGCAAATTCTTTTAGGTCTCGTTCGTGCCTTCTTCAAAGGTTTGCCCTTGCAATGCGGCTATTTTTTCAACCGCAAGGCAGCAAAAAAAATCGATGCCTTGATAGCCAAACATAAACCCGACCTTCTCTTTGGCCAATTGCTTCGTGTGGCAGAGTACATCCGTTACAAAAATATCCCGAAAGCCATTGATTATCAAGATATTTTCTCCTATGGCATGAAACGTCGCGCCGATATAGCCTCATTCGTCACTCGACCCATTTATAATATGGAATATCGTCGCTTGTGTCGCTATGAGGCCGCTATCTTTGAGGACTTCGATGTGAAATCCATCATCAGCGAGCCCGACCGCGACCTGTTTCCGCACGAACGTCGCGATGAGATCCTCGTCATCCCCAATGGTGTCGACCACGATTATTTCAAGCCTCAGGAACGCGAGAAACAATACGACCTCGTTTTCACTGGCAATATGAGTTATCCGCCTAACGTGAACGCTGTGGATTATCTGGCCAATGAAATCCTGCCCATAGTTTGGAAAAACCTTCCTCACGTGAAACTCTACATCGCTGGCGCTACCCCAGACCCTAAAGTGAAGAAAGCCGCATCGGACCACATCATCGTCAGCGGCTGGCTCGACGACATCCGCGACGCCTATGCGCAAAGTCGTGTGTTCATCGCACCTATGCGCATCGGTACAGGACTTCAAAACAAGCTTTTGGAGGCTATGTCGATGCGTCTTCCTGCCATCACTTCGCCTTTGGCTAACGCCTCCTTGGGTGCCAAACCTGATGAAGAAATCTTGATTGGCAGCAACGCCGAAGAAATGGCACAACACATCATCACCCTACTCACCGACACACAAAAAGCGAAACAAATTGCCCAAGCGGGATACAATTTCACCAACCGCGTGTATGACTGGGGCAAAGCGACGGAAATTTTGGAGAAGGCGATGAACCAAGCCCTGTAAGGGCGACAAGACCACAAGCAGGGAATTCATTCCCTGCGCATAACAAGAACAACAAAACGACACAATATGGCACAACCCGACGACAAAAAAATCATCTTCTCGATGGTAGGCGTGAGCAAAATCATCCCGCCGTCGCGACAAATTCTGAAAGACATCTACCTCTCCTTCTTCTATGGCGCCAAAATCGGCATCATCGGCCTCAACGGAGCGGGAAAATCCACCCTGCTCCGCATCATCGCAGGCAAGGAGAAATCCTATAATGGAGAAGTGGTCTTCTCGCCCGGCTATTCGGTCGGGATGCTAGACCAGGAGCCACAACTTGACGACAACAAGACTGTCCGCCAAGTGGTGGAAGAAGGCGTGCAGGAAATCGTCGACATTCTCAAGGAATACGAGGAAATCAACAATAAGTTCGCTGAACCCGATGCCGACTTCGACAAGCTGATTGCCCGTCAGGGCGAACTGACCGAACTCATCGAGCAACACGATGCTTGGGAACTCGATAGCAAGCTGGAACGCGCCATGGATGCTCTCAACTGTCCCGATGGCGACACACCTGTGCACAACCTCTCGGGAGGCGAACGCCGCCGTGTGGCACTGTGCCGACTGCTGCTGCAAGAGCCCGATATCCTGCTCTTAGACGAGCCCACCAACCACCTCGATGCCGAAAGTATCCAATGGTTGGAGAGCCACTTACAGCAATATAAAGGCACCGTTATCGCCGTCACCCACGATCGTTACTTCCTCGACCACGTGGCCGGCTGGATCCTTGAACTCGACCGCGGCGAAGGCATCCCGTGGAAAGGCAACTACTCCTCGTGGCTCGACCAAAAGACCGCCCGCCTCGCCATGGAAGAGAAGACCGAGAGCAAACGTCGCAAGACCCTTGAACGCGAGCTAGAATGGGTACGAATGGCTCCCAAGGCGCGTCACGCCAAAGGAAAAGCGCGTCTGGAGTCGTATGAGAAGATGCTCAATGAAGATGTAAAGGAAAAGGAAGAGAAACTCGAAATCTATATCCCCAACGGCGACCGTCTTGGCACGAAAGTCATCGAAGCGCACGACGTTACCAAAGCATACGGCGATAAACTCTTGTTCGAGAACCTGAATTTCAGCCTACCGCAAGGCGGTATCGTGGGTGTCATCGGACCCAACGGTGCAGGCAAGACCACCTTGTTCCGCCTCATTATGGGCTTAGAACAACCTGATTCTGGTACTTTTGAAGTCGGAGAGACGGTGAAAATCGGCTATGTCGACCAACAACACGCTGACATCGACCCCGAGAAGACCGTATGGGAAGTCATCAGCGGCGGCAACGACTTGATTCAATTGGGCAAACGCAGCATCAACTCGCGTGCCTACGTCTCCCGTTTCAATTTCGGCGGCAACGACCAACAGAAGAAAGCCGGCGTGCTCTCTGGCGGTGAGCGTAACCGAATGCACTTGGCTCTGACCTTAAAACAAGAAGCCAACGTACTCCTCCTCGACGAGCCCACCAACGACATCGACGTGAACACGCTCCGCGCCTTGGAGGAAGGTTTGGAGAACTTTGCTGGCTGCGCCGTCATCATCAGCCACGACCGCTGGTTCCTCGACCGTGTGGCCACCCACATCCTCGCCTTCGAGGGCAACTCGCAGGTCTATTTCTTTGAGGGTTCCTATTCAGAATACGAGGAAAACAAGATGAAACGTTTGGGTAACATAGAGCCTAAACGTTTCAGATACAAGAAACTGAAAGAATAATACCAATTTACAAACTACAAATAAACACATATCATGGAAAACAAACAACTCGCTCCCACTGCCATCGCCTCCTTGGTGCTTGGCATTCTATCCATCAATTTTGCCATACTTATTATTCCAGGCTTCATCTTATCCGCCATTGGTAAAAGGAAAGCGAATGAAGGTTACGAAGCCATTGCCGCCAATCCTGACATCTACACAGGCGAAGGCATGCTCAAAGCAGGCCGCATAACCTCAAAGATAGGCTTCATCCTCAGCTTCGTCGGAATAGCTTACTGGTTATGCTACATAATCTTCTTTGTGGTTCTTTTTTCACACCTCAATTAGGTTACCTATGCAAACCCAAACACAACAGTCTTGTACCTTATCCGTATCAAGACTGAAAGCGGAGTCAAGGTGCAGAAGGTGAACGTCAAAAATAATGTTTTTTTTTATCATTAATTGTTGAAAGCCGCCTCGGTTTCTCGGGACGGCTTTCTGTTTTGAAATTGTATGGCTGTCGTATCACGGCAGCCGCTGATTGTTTACCACACAGCGACGGCCACGGTGTGACAGCCCTACAAATTACCACTTCAAGATCTTCTTGAAGTCGTATTCTTCCGGATTCGGTAGGTAAGCCTTAGCAGCTTCGTAGTCGGCGGGCATGATATACTGCAAACCGTCGTTGAAAATCAACTCGGCCTTCGGGCCATTCAAGTTGACAAGACGCGGCTTGATTTTGCCGTTCTCGTCTTCCACGTCCTTCAGGTACAAAGGCATGATCTCGCCCTTCGGGTTGGTAGTAACCATGGCACCACTCACTCCCTTGTCAAAGAGTTTTTTCACACCGTAGCCCAGCAACGAGCAGTAAGTCAAGTCGTAGCCGTTCGGTTCGACACAACGGATGCCGTAGCCGATTTCCACGGGACGGCTCTTCACGTTGATGCCCAAAGCCTTCAGCCTTTGTTGCAGCAAGAGGTTGAAGATGTGAGCCTTACTGACATTACCCAGTTCGGGATGACCATGTTCATCGTAGGTAAAGGCCACACCCGATTTCTCGATTTCATCGTCACTCATGAAGTGGAACACACCCTCACTGATGATGACCACACCATAGTCGACGCCCAACAATTTGCGTTTCACGATGGAACTGACCACCAACTTGATGATGGCATCGAAGGTGACCTCCGTATTGTTGAACATCTCAGGGATGACCACCATCGGGCAGTGGCAGGCCGAAGTCATACCGAAAGCCAAGTGACCGGCTTCACGACCCATAGCGGAAACCACAAACCAGTTGCCGCTTGTACGGGCATCTTCATAGATGGTCTGCACCAGATGCACAGCAGCATCTTTGGCTGAATAATAGCCGAAGGTCGGGCTGCCCTCAGGCAACGGCAGGTCGTTGTCGATAGTCTTGGGCACATGGATGTTCTGGATGGGGAAACCGCTGCTGGCCAAGAATTTTGAGATACGGTTGGCCGTCGAGGCAGTGTCGTCGCCACCAATGGTCACCAACAGCTTGATGTTGTTCTTGACGAAAAACTCCGTGTTAAATTCCTCATTCTTAGGTTTATAGCGGCTCATTTTCAAGGCCGAACCACCTTGTTTGAGGATGGCATCGGCATAAAGGAAGTCCATCTCAACCACATCGGGATTGGGTTGGAAAAGGTTCTTGTAGCCGTCATTGAGGCCGAGTACACGATAACCGTCTTTGAGGAAAGTCTTCGCCACGGTACTGATGACCGTGTTGATTCCGGGTGCCGGACCACCGCCGGCCAAAATCACTATTGATTCTTTCATATTTTGTTATTTAAAGATTTAAGATTCAAAGATTCAAAGATTTAAAATTCATTATCGAGTTCCCCTTCGGGAATGGAGCTTTTCATTTTGTTTCCAGCGGCGGTAGAGCCTGTCTAATGCCTGTAGCTGTTTCCACCGCCGCTTGACACACCGACATGAGTTCCATTCCCCGCAGGGGAATCTCCTACTCTATTACCAACTCATCACAGAAGATCCAGGCCTTCTGCCCGGCGCCGACATGGCCTTCGGGGCAGGTGCCAATGGTCTTGGCCACCATCTTCACATAGCGGGCGTTGGTACGCGGACGCACCTCCATCTCTTGTATCATCGCACCATCGGCATCTATCGGCACCTCGTTCTTCACCTTACCCACGCTACGGAAATTTCTACCGTCGTCGCTAACGAAATACTCCACCTCGGTCGGCATCCAAATCCAAGAATAAACCTCCTGTAAGAAGCTGCCTGCCAAGCGGTTGATTCTCTTTGTGCGGCCCAAATCAACGGTAGCGATAAGGTCGACACCATAATAGCCTTGCCACGAGCCTGTGCGGAAGTTCTCGCCGCCGCGCTGGTGGTCAATCAAAGCCTTGAGACCGCCCGCCTCATATTGCTCATTGTATTTATGCTCCAATTTCACCGAATGACGAGCATCTACTTTGTAATACTGGGCATCGATGCTATTGCTCCAGCGGTCTCCTTGCTTGGCCACGGCACGCACAATGGCGTTGTCCTTGAGGCAAATTGGCTGCTCAAACAGCAATCCGTTTCCCTTGGGGTCGGTGCCGTCCAAAGTATAGTAGATCTTCACACCTTCCACAGGATGACTCATACTGACCATAAGGCTGTCGAAGAAGGTATCGGAGTTGGCGTTGATGGTGGGAACTATGACAATGCTCTCGCCCGGAATGCGCATCACAGGACAATTCTCAGTCTGTGTGGCCCATTCGGAATCGGACTTGTCCGTCATGGTAAACTCCAAAAGACCTCCATTGAACACTTCCTCAAAGGTGATGTAGCTGCGTTCCAACGGCTTGCCATTCAGCTTTACTGATTTCACATAGCAATTCTTGGAGCTCAAGTTGTCAGCCACTACCTCAAACTGTCTACCGTTCTCCATCGTCAATCTGACCCTTTGGAAACGCGGCAATCCCAGCACATAATAGCCCGAAGCGGGTGTGGCAGGATAAAAGCCCATGGCCGAGAAAACGCCCCATGCCGACATCTGGCCGCAATCCTCGTTGCCGGCATAACCATCGCGACGATCGGTGTAGAAGTCGTCCATCACCTGCTTCACATAGTGTTGCGTCTTGGTCGGTTTGCCAACAAAGTTGTACATATACACCGTGTTATGGCTCGGCTCGTTGCCGTGGGCATATTGTCCAATAAGGCCTGTGATGTCGGGCTGCTCACGTCCTGTCAGGTTGGAAGGAGCATTGAAGAGTCCGTCAAGTTTGGCCTCATAGTCGTTCCAGCCGCCCATCAGGTCGACGTGACCGTTCACATCTTGCGGCACAAAGAAACCATATTGGTAAGAGTTGGCTTCAGTCAGCGTAAAGTTGACTTGTGCGGGGTCGAAAGGACGCATCCAACCTCCATTGCGGCGACCTTGGAAGAACTGGTTCTCAGGGTTGTAGATGTTCTTATAGGCTTGTGCACGGGCATAGAACTCCTTGGCGATGTCTTGCTTGCCCATAGCCTCGGCCATACGGGCCACACACCAATCGTCGTAGGCATATTCGAGAGTCTTGGAAGTGGCCTCTCCTTCTGCCTCAATTGGGATATAGCCGTATTTCATATAGGCACCCATGCCACGGAAATCGTCTTTCGAACTTGCTACCATGGCAGCCAAAGCTTTTTCGGTGTCGAAGTCGCGGATGCCAGCGAAATAAGCATCGGCAATGACGGGAATGGCGTGGTTGCCAATCATGCAGTAGGTCTCGTTAGCAGCCAGTTCCCAAATGGGCAACATATGGTGCTTGTTGGTCTCGTACTTATTAATAAAGGTGTTGATGAAATCAAGGGTGCGTTCTCGTTGCATCAGGCTGAAGAGCGGGTGCAGGCTGCGGAAGGTGTCCCACAAGGAAAACACGGTATAAACGGGTCTGTCGGACTTGTAAACCTTCAGGACATGGGCACGATAGCGACCATCGGCATCGCTATAGAGGTTGGGGGCTATCATGCAGTGGTACAAAGCCGTATAAAACACTTTCTTGTTCGACTCGTTGGGGTCGCTCACCTCGTAGCGTTTCAATTCGGTGTTCCATTTGTCGTAGGCCTTCTGCTTCAAGGCATCGAAGTCGAAGTCGTTTTCGGCAAGTTCAGCCTTCAGGTTGTTCTTCGCGCCTTCCACGTCGACAGCGGAAATGGCGATGCGCATAACGACAGGCTCACCTTCTTCAATATTGAAATCAAAACTGGCTTTCAAGTTGTCACTTTCAGCGTAATCGCCTTCTGTTTTCTCCCCTTTAGCATATAAGGCAGAACCTTTGAACGGCTTGGAGAACTCAGCATAGAAATAGAGGTATTGTTCGTTGGCCCAGTCGCGGGTGCGGCGGAAACCGCTGATGGCATTCGTGGCCTCCACCTTGAGATTGGATTCGTACACAAACTCATCGTTGACGCCTTCCACCATATCAAGCAACATATGTGCATCCGCACCTTTCGGGAAAGTGCAACGCATCATACCCACACGATTGCCAGTAGTGAGCTCCACCTTAGTATTATAGTCGTCCAGTAGCACGGCATAATAGCCCGCTTTGGCGTCCTCGTTCTCGTGTTGGAAAGCAGAACGGTAACCAGTAGAGGTAGTGTCTTCAGAGCCTTTGTCGAGTATCACTTCACCAACGATGGGCATAAAGCGGAAGTCACCATAATCCGAGCAGCCTGTGCCGCTGAGGTGGGTGGTGCTGAAGCCGAGGATGGTGTTGTCGGAGGTGTGGTAGCCCGAGCAGCCATCCCAGTCATTCATGCGGGTGTCAGGGCTGAACTGCACCATGCCGAAAGGCATCGTGGCACCCGGGAAGGTGTGACCATGACCGCCTGTGCCGATGAAGGGATCAACATAGTCGACTGGATTGGCGACATAGTCGGCCTTGGGTTCCGTGCTACAAGCCGCAAGGCAGAGCAACATTAAGGGTAGGAATAGTTTTTTCATAGGATATAGTTTTTGAGGGTGTAAAAGTAGGAATAAAAATTGTTCGTTTTACAAGAGCTAGATGTTTTTTTGAGATTCCCTTTGGGAATGGAGTATCGATTGTCTTGTAACACGCGGCGGCAGGTAACGCTCACGAATTGTAAAAGGCTTATGCCGCCATTGGAAACAGAAGTGGGGTACTCCATTCCCTTTTGGAATCTCAACAGCCAAAAAACTACCATCGTGTGTATCGAAAAAAAATCAAAAAAAATGTCGTTTTAGCCTTTACTATTCCAAAAATGATTATATTTGCAGCCCAAATAGACACTAATTCATTGTAATAATTAACCAATTAAAAACACAAAAAAATGAGAAAAGTATTACTACTTTCATTGAGCCTTGCTTTAGGCTTCAGTGCTTTTGCACAACAGCGTGTGGCAAAGAACGATATCCGTTCTGCACAAGCGAAAGCTGAGAAAGTTGCGATGGGTAATGAGCAAATCAACCCTGCAATGGCCAATTTCGCTCCCCAAACCGCTAAGAGTGTCGTCGTCAACAGATACCAAGACATCGAAGACGGCGAAACCATTATGACCATGTACGACCTGCAGTCCAACCACTTCTGCTCCAACCGTATGTATGCGCTGGAGAACGGCTCGGCCGCTGTGGTTTGCACATTCTCACATGAAGCCAACCAGTCGGCTAGTGACCGTGGTACCGGCTACAATTTCTACGATGGCACAGAATGGCAGGACATGCCTGAAGCACGTATCGAATCCATGAGAACAGGTTGGCCCACCATCGCTCCTTATGGTGACAAGGGCGAAATCCTCATCTCACACGCTCCCATGCGCTGCTGGACCAGAGAGGTTGCCGGTGAAGGCGAATGGGTATACAGAGGTGAACTCCCCATTTCTCCTGAAGGCTATCCTTACACTGACGATGCTTCATGGCCGAGAATGGCCACTTCGGGCGACCACCACAACATCATCCACGTGATTGGCGACATCCAACACTCAGGCGATGTCACCGAGCACCATCAGGTCTATCTCCGCTCGGAAGATGCCGAGAACTGGGAAATCAGCTACGGTCCCCTTGCTTCCGTTGGTTATGAAGCAAATGCCGGCTTCTCCGCTGAAGACTATGCCATTGCAGCCAACGGCCACAATGTTGCCATTCTCTACACTGGTTCTTTGACCAACAGCTCCTGGTTGTTCAAGTCAACCGATGATGGTCAGACCTGGACTGCAAGAAAAGTTTGGGAAGACCCATACGAAGGTATTGACTTAGAAGAACCCACTTTGGTTTACACTGACACTCTGTTCAGACCTATGGCCGGTTCTGTCGTTATCGACAACAATGGCGTCGCTCACGTAGCCATGAATACTTTTGAAATGTATCACTTTGCAGACACCGAACCCGGTTATTATGGTTATTACTATGGACGTCAAATCGATGGTATCATCTATTGGAACGACACCTATGAAGGCCCTATCTCTGACACCTATCATGAGGAATATGTTGGCACTTCATTGGAAGAGCACTTTGCCAATCCCAACCCGCACCACGCTGCACGTCTCTGGTGGCCTATCGCGGATGAACCTGGTTATGTCAGAATGCACCCCGACTCAACCAAATGGATTGGTTACATCCCGATGTACGAAGGCTATGAGTGGGACAACGACAAATACTACAATGAAAGCGATTATCATGCGAGATTCTACGGCGCTTCAGGTCATCCTGCACTGTCATGCGACCCCTATGGCAACCTCGCCTGCGCCTATTCGTCACCGTGCGTCAGACGTCTCGACGACAATGGCACTTACTACTACAGAAGCATCTATGTGAGCTACCGCAATGTTGACAAGGGTTACTGGGAGCAAGTCGTTGACGACCTCACCGACGAAGATGTCAACTTCATGTTCCTCTACTCCGACAACCTCTTCACGCTGAGCGCCACCAACACCTACAATCCCGGCGAGTTCTGGATTGGTTTCCAAAGCGATGACCAAATCGGTTTGTACTGGGGCTCCAACGCCACACAAACCAATGCTTCAGAGAACACTATCCATGCCATGAAGATCATTGCCGATGATGATATGTATAGTGCCCCTGAAAACTATGAAGCCAAGGATTTGGTTTACGACATCTATCCCAATCCTGCTACCGAATATGTGGTTGTGAAGTCATCCCAGGATGTTGAGGCTAACATCAGCATCGTCAACCTTGTTGGCCAAACTGTGAAGCAGTTCAACAAGAGCCTGAAGATGGGTGAAAACACCATCAGCATCGACCTCAAGAGCGGCATCTACTTCTGCACCATCAGCGCCAATGGTTTCAACAAGACCATCA
>JAEEGI010002369.1_pt1 | contig 46350 bp, 39 predicted proteins | sample 8958751 | NCBI WGS metagenome assembly JAEEGI01 (sample SAMN16246545, study PRJNA631951) | gut metagenome | biome: gut microbiome; feature: rumen; material: KS-attached | host: Bos | place: Iran: Karaj | collected 2018-10
TTTCGGCATCATCGCCTTCGGCCTCCCCTTCAGCCGGTTCGGCAGTCTCGGCAGACTGATCGGCGGCATCTTCGACATCGCCTGCGTTCAGGGAAGCCTTGTATTCTTCTTCGGTCATGCCCACGAGTTGCACCTTCACGAGTTCGTCGCCCTCGTCCAGGCTGATGGCGTTCACGCCAGCCTTGCGCGGACGGCTGAACAGCTTGAGGTCCATCTTGTTGATGATACCCTTCTTGGTCACGAACACGAGACAGAAGAAACCGCCGAACTTGCGTACCGGCACAATCGCCTGTACAGTTTCGCCGTCCGTAAGCCCGACAAAGTTGACAATCGGGCGGCCCTTGCCGTTGCGCGTGCCTTCGGGCAGGCGGTAGACCTTGGTCCAGTAGGCGCGACCCTTGTTGGTGAACACGAGCAGGTAGCTATGCGTGCTCGCCGTGAAGATCTGCTCCACGTTGTCCTCGTCCTTGAGGCCGGCACCGATAATGCCCTTGCCGCCGCGGTTCTGCGCCTTGAACGTGTCGATGGGCAGGCGGCGGATGTAGCCTTCGCGGCTGAGCGTAATCACCTGTTCCTCTTCGGCAATCAGGTCTTCTTCGTCGCTGTCGTCGATGGCTTCGCCAATGGTGGTGCGGCGTTCGTCACCGTACTTCGCCACGACAGCATCAAGCTTTTCGAGCATGATGGCAATGCGGCGTTCGCGCTTTTCGAGAATGTCCTTCAAGTCGGCGACAGTCGCCACGAGCTCGTTGTATTCGGCTTCCAACTTTTCGAGGTTGAGGCCGGTGAGCTGGCCGAGGCGCATGTCCACGATAGCCTGCGACTGGATTTCGTCGAGGCCGAAACGGTCCTGCAAACTCTGCTTCGCGATGTCGGTCGTCTTGCTCGCCTTGATAATCTGCACGACCTCGTCGATGTTCTGCGTCGCGATGCGCAGGCCTTCGATGATGTGGAGGCGGGCTTCGGCCTTCTTCAAGTCGAATTGCGTCGAACGCGTAATCACGTCGAGACGGTGATCGATGTAAACCTGCAGCAATTCCTTCATCGTCAAGACCTTGGGCAGGTTGTTGATGAGGGCCAGGTTGTAAATGCTAAACGTTGTCTGTAACTGCGTGTACTTGAACAAGTTGTTCAAGACCACCTCGCCCACGGCGTCGCGGCGCAGTTCAATAACAATGCGGATGTCGCGGCTGGATTCGTCGCGGATGTCGGTAATGCCGTCGACACGCTTTTCGCGAACAAGGTCTGCGATCTTCTTGCAAAGTTCCGCCTTGTTCACCATGTACGGGATTTCGGTGACGATGATACGCGGTTTACCCTTGGAATCCGTTTCGATTTCGGTGCGGGCACGCACGCGCACGCGGCCATGACCCGTGAGGTAAGCTTCGCGGATGCCGGAACGGCCACAGACGACTGCGCCGGTCGGGAAGTCCGGGCCCTTGATGTAGTCCATCAAGTTCTCGTCCGGAAGGTCCGGATTTTCAGCCAAGGCGTGTATTGCGGCGCCGACTTCGCGCAAGTTGTGCGGAGCCATGTTGGTCGCCATACCCACGGCAATGCCGGAGGTACCGTTCACAATCATGTTCGGGAGTGCCGAAGGCAGGACCAGCGGTTCTTCAAGAGACTCGTCGTAGTTCGGGCCCATGTCGACAGTATCCTTTTCCAGGTCTTCGAGCATGAGCGCACCGAGGTTGTTCATCTTGGCTTCGGTGTAACGCATGGCAGCAGGGCTGTCGCCGTCGATAGAACCGAAGTTTCCCTGACCGAACACCAGCGGGTAACGCAGGGAGAAGTCCTGGGCCATACGCGCAAGCGTCTCGTACACGGCGGAGTCGCCATGCGGGTGGTACTTACCGATAACGTCACCCACGATACGGGCGGACTTGACCGTACCCTTGTTGGGCACCACGCCCAGCTTGTGCATACTGAACATCACGCGGCGGTGCACGGGCTTGAAGCCGTCACGCGCATCGGGCAGAGCACGCGCAACGATTACGCTCATGGAATAGCGGAGGTAGCAATCCTGCATGTCCTTCTCGATGAGGGACTTGAACTGCGAGCCTGGTACCATTTCTTCTGACATTATTATTCCTCAGTTAGTGGTTAGTGGTTAGTGATTAGTGGTTAGGACATCCTAGCCGCAAGCACCTCCCGCTAACATTTCATTTATTTTTTTTAAACTTTTCTCATCGGTCTGGTCGATGTGGTGGGGAGTGACCGTCGCATAGCCTTGATTCAGCAAATAATCATCGCTATCCACGGGCTGCTCGTCCCACAGTTTGTCACCGTCCAGTTGCCACAAGCCCCCATCGTGGGAGTAGTGGTCCGTAAACATTCCAAGGGCCATCCTCGTCGCCTTAAAACCTTTGAAGGTTTCGGCAGTGGCCTTTGGGAAATTCACGTTCCAGAATACGCCGGCAGGAATATTTTCGAACAGGCGTTTCTCGACAATTTTTACGGCAAAATCAATTGCAACTGGCAAGAGGGAGGCATTCATCCCGCGCAGCGAAAGCGCAATACCCGGCACCCCCCAGAGGGCTGCTTCACGCGCACCGGCGACTGTCCCCGAATAAAGCGAAGACACGCCAGAATTCTCGCCCACGTTCACGCCCGAGAAGCACACGTCAAAAACTCCCGGACCATGCCCCTCGGTTACCTCCAAGCCATAGGAAGCAAAATGCCCCAAGGCAAACTTCGTGCAATCGGCAGGGGTCCCGTCCATCGAAAAGACCTTGTAACCGTCCTCGGAAGGGACCTCTTCAACCAGAAGGCCACGACGAACCGTAAATGCGTGGGAAACACCGCTCTGTTCCGATTTCGGAGCAAACACAAAAACCTCCCCATAGGGAGAAAGAGCGCCAGCGAGGGCGTGCATGTTCGCGCTACCTACCCCATCGTCGTTCGTGATGAGGATGCGCGGTTTTCGTGCTTCTTGCATGTAATATAAAGATAGTAAAATATGAAAAAAACACCCTAAAAATCAAGCAATCGCGCCCTCTCTTTTCATGCCAAATAGAGCTATATTTTTCGCATGTTTTCAGAGAAGAAATTTTTGGCCACCAAGGACACCTCTAAGGCCAAACGCATGGCCGAATTGTTGCGAGTCATCATATTGCAACTGGGCGACGACGTGCCTCGCGCCAAACGCGAATTCGAGACATACGCCGAATGGATGAAACTTCCCGAAAGCGAGCGTCTTACGGGCAAAAACCAGGCACAGATGATAGACCTTTACAAGACATTCCGTACCCGTGCCGGGCTCGGGTTTGAGAGAGATGTTTACCTGGAGCAGGAACCAGGTGACCGCGAAACTCCGAACGAAGCGCCCCTCCCCTTCGCCGTACTTGTCCACAACCTTCGTAGCGCATTCAATGTCGGTTCCATCATCAGGAGCACAGATTGTTTCGGGCTCGAAGGAGTGCACCTGAGCGGTTACAGCTGCGGTCCCGACCACGTAACCGTCAAGAGTGCAGCCCGCGGTTGCCAGGAATGGATTCCCATTAAACGCTGGGACAGCCCCTTCGATTGCGTCAAATGGCACAAAGAAAATGGCTACGAAATTATCGCCCTTGAAACCGGCGAAGACATCCCGAGCATAAACAACGTAACATGGCCCGAAAAGGGCCTCATCATCCTCGGGAACGAGGAATTAGGAATCGCCCCCGAACTAATGGCGGAGGCGACGATGAAAGTGACGATTCCCATGGCGGGCCGCAAGGCGAGCATGAATGTCGCCGGGGCATTTGCCATTATGTGTTTTAAGATAAGGTCGGAAGTAGGAAGTAGGAAGTAGGAAGTAGGAAGTCTTATACCTGTCTACTTCCTACTGTCTACCGTCTACTATTTCGCAAGCGACTTCACTGCTTCGGTGAGGCGGTCGATTGCCTGAATGAGTTCATCCATTTTGGCTTCGCTCACGCCACCGGCAACAGCGGCCGAGGTCGCCTTTGCAGCAGCTTCGACAGCAGGCTTCACAGCAGGAGCTTCCTTGACTGGGACCTTGCCAAGCCAAATATCCGGCCAGCGGTCGTTACCCGTGTGGTAAGTAATGCGGGTTGCAGTTTCCACCGGTTCACCAATCTTCCAGATATAGAGTTCGTAGTCAAACAGATCGTGGTCATGTCCCTTGTCGGTCGCACCCCAGACAAGCCACTTGCCATCGGGAGTGAGGCGCGGGAAATATTCGTGGCTGCGGCGGCCAGGCAAATCCATGAGTTTCACGTTTTTCGGGATACCGAAGAACCCCACCTTTTCAACCTGCTTACCATCCTTGGCGCTGAACCACAGGATTTCGCTCGGAGCGGCAGTACCACCATTGCCTGTCGGGTTTACACGGTAAAGTTTGGAGCCGTCAAAGTTCCAGTCAATCTGGCAACCATCGCCGGACTTGGTCCACTGGGACTTTTCCAAATCCCAAACACCCGTTTCGCGCATGGAACCACGGAGCGTAATCGCCACATGCTTGCCATCGGGGCTCATGTTCGGTTCTTGCAGAATCACGCCGGACTTGTTGAAAGCCTTCTCGCCATCGAGCACAAGCGTTTCCTTTTTGCTTGCGAGGTCCATCGTGAAGACTTTGCCGGCACGGCTAAACACGATAGACTTGCCGTCGGGCCTCCAGGTGCCCCACGTGGCGTTGTCCACCACCTTGCGTGCGTTCTCGCCCGAAATATCGACCATCCACAAGTCCCACTTTTCAGGGTAGTTCGCGTCGTTTTCGGGAACCCAGCCGCCCTTGCTGCGGTTAAACAACACAGTAGAGCCGTCTGGAGAAATGCGAGGGAACCAGTCCACATTATCGCCGCTCGTAAGCGCACGGGCATTCGTGCCGTCGGCGTTCATAATCCAAATATCGTGATGCGAATTGGCGCGGCTCGTCGCCCAGACAATCGCCCCTTCAAGCTTTCCCTTCAGGGCCGAAAGAGCCTTCTGCTCGTCGGCAGTCGGATCGACAGCGGCTCCCGTCGGAGCGCCCTGCTGGGCAAAAATCGAAGTCACGGCAAAAAGCACCGTAGCAGCAAATTTGGAATAAAGCAATTTCTTCATAAATAGACCTTTCTATATGAGGAAATAATACAAAAAAAACGGACTGGCAAAGTCCGTTTTTATTTTTATTCAACCTCAATCGTATTACTTGATTGTGAATGTCCGAATACGGGCCGTGCCAACAGACTGGACGCGAACCAGATAAGTTCCGCAAGGCAAGTCTGCCAAGGAAACGCTCGTAGAATTCGCACCGACACGGAACGACTTGACCACAACACCCGTTACAGAGGCAATATCCACACGGGATGTCGCATGCAGGTTCAACTGGAGAACGCGACCATGCAAAGCAAACGATTCTGCCGGGAGCAATGCCGGGGAGGCAATTGCATCGGCCGCGGAGCTGCTCGTTCCTGGCCCGGCAACACTACTGCTGGATTTCTCCTGCACCGGCCCAGAACTGCTGGAACCCTGTCCGGGAGCCACACTGCTCGACGAAGCAACCGCCGAAGATTCAGGCCCGGCACTGGAACTCTGCGGAGCCGCAGGAGGATTGGCAAAGTTCGGCATGTTTCCCGAAACGAGGAGACCGCAAAGGACTTTCATAGACTGTTCAAAATAGGCTTCTTCACCCAGCGAAACAGCCTCTTTCCAATATTCGTCCAGTTTATCCTGACGCGATGCATCCGTAACAAGCGAAGTCATCAACGTTGCGACAAATGTACTGTTGTGGTCGTTCCACATCTGGCTTCCGCTACGTTCGATAGTTCCCTTCATTTCGGAAGCGGGTTTACTGCTCACCCACGCCCCGAGTTTATCCAACATCGTCTTCGCTTTCGATTCGCCGAACCAATAGAAGTCCTGCGCTAGGCGCCACGGCGTGCGTGCGGCATCGTAACCATAATATTTATCCATGCCCTTTCCGCTAGCATCGGACCAGTTGTCAAAAAGCCCAGTGGAATATTCAGCCGAGTTTGTTTCCAGCAAAGCATAGTTAGCATTCATCGCCGTCGTATTCCAGAACTCGGCATTGTCCTTGTCCACCTCGGCAAACAGCCTGTAATACGCAGGCGCCACATAGGATGGATTTTTCTTGTCGTTCCAGGCGTCACCCGGTTTATGCAGTCCATTTTCTTCGAACTCGTACTTCTTTACGTTTTGCAAAAGGGTGCGCGCTTCGTCCAAATACTTTTCATCACCAAACTGGTACGACGCCATGATCAAAGCAGCCGCGACATCCATTTCGGCATCAGTTGCCGCATTGGCCTTGTTGTCCGACGGAGTCAAAGTACCAAACGACCAGTTCATGAGACCGTGCTCGTTGGAGCCAGCCTTGTAGAACGCCCACATCTTGTCGAACTGAGACTGATAGCTCGTCGTATTGTCGCTGAAATAGACCATCATCAACATGCCGTACCCCGTCCCTTCGGAGACGTAAGTATTACTGCCATGGTCCTTTTCTATCGCCGCATAATTTCCACTTTCCTTGTACTTGTCCTTCAAATAATATTCAAAAGCGGCCTTCAGTTCCGTAGCCGCTTCGGCTTGATTCGAGAGGACGATACCGTTTCCACCATAATTGGTGCTCTGCGGATACGGAAAATTAACCGTTGCCTGGGCCAAGCCAAAAGCAAACGCAGGAACCATAGCCATTTTTACCAAACCATTCATAAGCATTCCTTAAAAGGTTTTTCGCCTGATGCAACATTCATCAAACATTCTTATTAAAAATAATGAATATTTCGGGAAATAGGGCATAGCATCAAAGCCATACGTGTTCAACATCACTTTTTCCCAAGATAAAAACTTACCTTTCACTGACAAGATTCCAAATATCGTGATTTAGAACAATGTAGAGCGAATCCCGGTAAGCAACATTCCAGTCTTCCTGCGCATCGAGCACCGAGAGGAGGCTCCCCCAGCGGGCATAATAACGGAGCGGGAAAATGGCCCGACCGATACGCAGAGAATCAGCATCGTGCATGAACAGCGCAGGGTCGTTGGCATAGCGCAGATAGCGTTCAAAGAAATCCGCCGTCTTGAGGATAAAGCGTCCGTCAATGTAGACAGGCTCCAAAGGATTCACAAATTCAAGATAGCCACCGGCACGGTCGTCGTTGAACAAATGGCCTTCGTGCGGGTGAGCGGCCATCCAGGCGGCGGCATCTACCGGAACACGCTGGGATGCAATCATGGAGCTATCATAAGCGAGGAGAGAACGGGTCCAGAGGCCGAGAAGGAAGAAGAGTAGGAAGTAGGAAGTAGGAAGTAGGAAGTGGTTAGTGGTTGGTGGTTGGTGGTTAGTGGTTGGTGGTTGGTGGTTAGTGGAGAACGCAACCGTGCCATACAGCAACACTGGCATATACAGCACGAAGTTTCGTTCGGCGATGAGGGCAAGGGATGCTGTCGCAAAAAGGCAGATAGGCATCAAGCCGAGCCGTCTCTTAAGCACATTCCAAACGGCGATTACCAGCCCAGCTACACACAAAAGAATCATCACTACACATTCCAAGGCGTTCTCCCCCGCCATCAGCAGTGTAAACGGAGAACGATTCTCGGCGATTTCACTTGCAAACACCACTGCCGACGGGCTCATTCCGACAAGGCGGTCCAAGAGGCCAAACGGATAGAGGAACAAGTTCAACCCCTCACTATGCAAAAACGGCATTGCAAACAGTGCGAGAACAACGCCCAAATGGAATAGCCGGAACCTTTTCGGCAACTTTATTTTCAACCGCCAGGCATCTAGCCATACAGAAGCAAGTACCGCTACTGCAAAAAGCGGGCCCAAGATATAAAGCCCCTGGCACTTGCACCAAAGCCATTGAATGACAAGGACGAAAAGGAGAAGGAAAAAGGCTCGAGGTTCGAGGCGCGAGGTTCGAGAAGAATGGGACGATGAATTTAAAATTTCGGGAAGGAGGTTCCAGTAGATTCCAAGGAACAATAGCGAAAAGAGCACGGGGCGGATTTCGAAGTGATAACGGAAAATGAAGAGGACGAGTGTTGCAAGGACAACGCCAATAAGCGCAGCAGATTTACTTTGGCATTCAACACAAGGTTTCCTTTGCGGCAACAGGAACAGCGCAAAAACAGCCCCCCACAAAACAGCCTTGAACGCAACGAGGAGCGGGGCGCCGCCAATGCCATAGACAAAGCCCACCACCATCTGGAAATATTCGTGAACATTCACCACCGGCGAGCGCGACGGAGTCCAAGTCTGCACCCACTCGCGAGCACAAGCCAAGTGCCACCAGATATCTGTATCGGTCAGCGGGAAAATTGCGAATAGAATGACAAAAACAACTATTACCATTTCAAGGTGCGCAGTACGGAATCAATTCGAGCAGTCAATTTTTGAGCACCCAAAAAACTCAAGTGGTCTCGGTTATGAGCCATTTCATCGGAATAATCATGATTGCCCATTTTATTTTCATCCATTAGAATAAAATAGGGTTCCGCTTTGTCCAAAGAATCCAAATAGGCGATTTTTTGCACAGCAATGCTTCTTGGCAATCCATACGCACCAAAGGCCCCTGTATTTTTATATTGAGGGGCCTGCGGAAATATAATTCCGATAATATAAATGTTCTTTTCTGCTGCCTTTTCTGTCAAATTCTTGAACTCAGCCAAATTCTTGTCTAAGTATTGCAGTTCGGTTTCCGTAAACGCAGAATCGTACAACACATCAACTCCATCGGCATCCCACGAACGAACGGGAATCGTCAAGCCGCCACGATCCGTAAACCGAACCGATTCCTCAACTGGAGCAGGGTAAGCATTTTCAACCGCTTCTACAAAGCCCGCAGGAACTCCATCTTTCCAGAAAGAATGGTTTGCATCGTAATCATACCCCACACCCGCCAAACGCACATGTTCCAAGTGGTCTTCACGACCACGCCAGAAATCAATGTCTATCGAAACCGCAATCGCCTTTAAACGTTCCGAATGATTCAGCAAATAATTATAGATAAAGTAATAATTACGATTTGGATCAATTCCTGTCACCCCAAAATTCAACATATTCCATTCTGGGAACAAATCAGGATCTGTACCCATTTCCATGCGGGAACTTCCGACCAATACAACTTCAGTCTTTTCAAGATTCTTCCAGAACTTTTCCATCTTGATTCTAAAACGGACCTGCTCCATCTGATGGTCTTCAGACAAATAAATTCCTGCGCTGTCCAAATCCAAGATATTATCGGCCTCTAAAATGGCACCGAAATTAGCCCACAAACTAGGATGCCACAACTCATCGCCTTCCATCAATTCCGTCACAGAGCTATCGGTCATATTCACAAGGACAATCTTCTGGTGCGCTCCATTTACATTCGTGAGCGTAGCCACCACCAAATTGCCATTCGAAGTCCATTCGCTATGATCAAAAGAGTATCCCGAAGGGGCTGCCACCGACTGAATCAAAGCCCCCTGAGCATTGGCGACCAACAGACGCTCATGCGTACCATAATTTTCTCCAACAAATTCACGACCAGTCTTCCCACCAAAATCAAGAAACAGCGTACGCTTGCTGCTATCTTTAGCCAACGAGGCATTGCAAGCCTGTTCACCATTGTACCAAAGGGAGTTTTGAGCAATCCCCGTCAAAGTAGAGCCCGAGTCTGCGATACGCGCTCGTAACAGACGCGCACCCGTAACCGCAAGGGTATTGTCTTCGCTGATGCCGCCATGAAACGCTCCGTCAAATAATTTTTCGGCCGTACCAAATTTGCCGTCTGAAAATTTCACCTGCCATGTCGAGGCTGACTTAAATACAGATTCATCTTCATTGTTACTTGCATCTGTTACATAGACAATTACCGTATCGCCGTTTTCTAGTACACGCCAACGGGGAATCACTGCTGATTCAACATCAAGTTTGACGAGATTCGAGCCCGAAGCATTCAAATCGCGAACATAAAGAGCCGATTTTCCGGAAACACCTTCAAAGCCTGTGCTGAACGCAACCTTTTTTCCATCAGGTGAAATTTCAGGGTGATAGACTTCAAGCGTATCGGTAATTTCAATTACCATATTCGTTCCTCCGGAATAGTCTACAAAGGCGAGATTTCCCGTAATATCGTTGCGGAAAGCAAGTTTTGTGCGGTATGTACCCGTTAACGCACGAACTGTCGAAGCCCCCGCTAAAGGAACAGTACGGCTCACAACGACATTTCCACTAGCATTCATCCATGTGGCATCAGGAATGGCTCCAAATGCCATGCGGAAACCCACATAATTCGCCCTTGTCGCAGAAGTCACCGTATACACATCGCCACGACTGTACAAAGTGATTGATTTTTCTGCATTGCGGAAACTCCCTCCCTTTACAACACGCTGGCCTAAGGCATCACCATCGGGCGAGCCCACATAATTTGTTACAGATGTATCGCGGAAATAGACAAGCCAATCATTCACCCATTCCATCACATTGCCAGCCATGTCACAGGGAATATTTTCGGACACCTCAATAGAACACACAGCATGGAGCTGATAATCTGAATTTTCGGCATTCCAGCCTTTTTCCACATTCCAGTTTTGAGATGCTACATAAACCCATTCCGCCTCAGAGGGCAAGCGATACGTTTCCACCTCGGGATGAAAGGCAAAGCCCTCCAGATTCGTACAATGATTTTCTGCATCGAATGTAGCTTTGACATACGTGTACGCGGTATCAAGATTTTCAGCTTTGCTATAGGCATTGGCATATAAAATTGCATCGTAATAAGTCAAATCTGATGCAGGCAAACTATCATGGGCACAGGAAAGAATTAGCCCCGTCAAGGGTTTCATCAAATCATTAAAAGCGCCACAGGTCACTTCGTGTTTGCCTATTGAAAAATCGTAACTAAAATCCACATTCATTATGGGGCGTTCATTCGCCTTTGCCGTAGGTTCATTCGTTCCTAACGAGATGTTTTTTCCAGTCGCATTTATACGAAGCATCCCTAAACGGATGTCCTGACTAAACTCCGATTGTTGAGCCGAAGCCGCATCGGTCGATTTTGTGCAAGACACTCCAAAGAGAGCCCCGAAAAGGAAGAACAAGCAAAACAGCAATTGTTTCATTTTTTACTCCATACCTTCTAACAACACATTCAAGCGTTCCGTTAACTGACGTGCACCCAAGTCACTCAAATGATCCTTGTTGTTCGCCATCGAATCATCGTAGTCATGGTCACCCATTTTATTTTCATCCCAAAAAATAAAATTCGGATACACAGACTCCAAGTCTTGGATTCTTTTCAGCAAGGCAGGAGCTTCGCTCCTGCGAATCCCATAACGGCCAAAGGAACCCGTTTTCTTGAAATTCGGGCTTTGAGGAAATACAATGCCAATGACCCGGATGTTGTAATTTTCAGCCATTTTCAAAATACTCTTCAAATATTCAAAGGAGGATTCAAAATGTTCTGCTCTGTAATCCATCCAAGTACTGTCAAACTCCACCGCAGGCTCATCTTCCCAACTGGAAGGATCTCCCGGAACATAGCCTAATGTCGAACGCAACAATTTTTCGTTGTATTCCTGCCCCAACGTATTCTGGGTTAACTCCGCCAAGCCTTCTGGGTAACCATTTTTCCAGAAATCATGATTTTCGTCGTAAACATATCCGGGATACTTTTTGTAATCCATATAGAAAAAGTTGTATTCACTATGTTCATCTTTATGCCACAAATCAATATCCAAAGAAATAACGAGATACTTCAAATTTTTTACATGAGGGAACACATAATTTTTGGCAATAAATTCTGTGGAAGCAAGCATATTCGGAACATTCGTCACATTCAGAGTCTTAAATTGTTCCCGCATTTTTGCAGGAATAATCCCCGACTGGGGGCGTGAAGACCCCAGCACAACAACATTCGCCCAATTCCTATAAGTCCACACCAACTCTATCTTGTAACGCAATATGGTTGCACCCACATCAAAATTTTCATCTAAATAAACACCCGCGCTATCTACATCGAGCGACACGTTTTTCGCCACATCGCTTTGCGCGGTCCAAAGATTCGGATGCCAAAGTTCATCGCCTTCGGCAACGTCAATCACATTGCCGCGAACTACATTTATTAGCACAATTTTGGTATGTGCGCCAGCACTATTGGTCAATGTTGCAACAGCAAGGTCTCCCACGCCAAGCGCCCATTCGCTATGATCAAATGTATAACCTTCAGGAGCCTTTACCGAACCCACTAATTTTCCTGTGCTATCGGCAATCAAAATCCGTTGATGAGGGCCATAATTTTCGCCTACATAGTCACGTCCATTTTTACCACCAAAATCAAGAAACAATGTACGCTTGCTATCATCCTTCGCTAACGACGCATTGCAAGCCTGTTCCTCGTTATACCACACCGTATCACGATCTGCAATATGAGCGCGCAAAAGACTGGACCCCGTTACAGCAAGAGATCCGTCTTCACTGAGGCCTCCATGATAAGCACCATCAAATAGTTTTTTAGGCTTAGCGAACTTGCCATTTGCAAATTTTACCTGCCATGTAGAAGCCGACTTGAAAGAAGCCTCGCTTTTATTGTTCCCCGCATCGGTCACATAAACAATCACCGTATCACCATTTTCAAAAACTCGCCAACGCGGGATAGCAGCCGATTCCACATCTAACTTAACAAGATTCGTCCCCTCTGCATTCAAGTCACGAACATAGAGCGAAGATTTTCCCGAAACGCCCTCAAGCCCCGAACAAAAAGCCACACGCTTTCCATCTGGCGAAATTTCAGGATGATAAGCATCAAGAGTATCCTCAATCTCTACCACCGACAGAATACTGTTTGAATAATCAACAAAGGCAAGGTTTCCCGTCAAATCGTTGCGAAACACCAACTTCGAACGGAACGAACCCGTTTGAGTGCGTATAGTAGAAGAATTCGCCAAGGGAACAATTCGACTGGTCATAACATTTCCATTGGAATTCATCCATGTCGCCCCAGGAATTGCGCCAAACGCAAGACGAAAGCCAACGTAGTCGGCTTTCGTCGAAGATGTCACCATATACACGTCACCGCGAGAATAAATCATTATGGAGCGAGCCTCGTTCCGATAGCTTCCTCCTTTCACAACGCGCTCTCCAAGCGAGCCACCATCCGGAACCCCCACATAATTAGAGAGCGGCGTATCACGGAAACGGCCAAGCCAATCGTTCACCCACTCCATCGCATTACCGGCCATGTCACAGGGGCCATATTCAACATTTTTCATTGAACACACTTCGTGCAGTTTGTAATCCGAATTGTTCGCATTCCAACTTGAACTTGGGTTCCAGACCATTTTTGCCACGAACACCCATTCAGCCTCGGTCGGCAAGCGAAATCCATCCACTTCGGGATGGAAAGCGAAGCCTTCGAGGTTAGTACAATGCTTCTCAGCATCGAAAACGGCATTGAGATAAGTGTAAGCCGAATCAAAGCCACCCGCCTTGCTCCGTGCATTGGCATACAGAACCGCATCGTAATAGGTCAAATCCGTTGCAGGGATATTATCGCTAGCACATTGTAGCAAAAGCCCTGTTGTCGGCCCCATCAGACCATTGAACTCACCACACGTGACCTCACTACGGCCCATCGAAAAATCGTAATCGAAGCGCACTTCCATCTGCGGTCGCTCGTTCGCTTTCGCAGTCGCCTCGTCCGTCCCCAAAATGACCTCTTGGCCATTTGCCGCCACGCGAATCATTCCTGGTAGAGAATCTTCTAAAAAAACACTTTCGAGTTTAATGCCAGACGAAGAATCGTCAAAAAAACCGCACGAGGCCAAAAAAAACACCAGAGGTATTTTGAGCAGACAACGCTTCATATCCGTAAAATAAAAAAACATCACGGCAGGTCCAAGGGCACTTTTTTCTTGGCAATTTCCTGATTCACCGATATGCCAGAATATTCAGGGAAAAATTCCTCCGCCATCCGGTACCAAGCCAAAGCGCGACGCGGATCGGCTTCCAAATAGAGATTTCCCAAGTCAAAAGCGGCAAGGCCCACAAACTCTCGGGATTTCAGAGGTTTAAACTCAAGGCCAGTCCAATGGCCATTCTTGTACCTTTCGCGGTATTCCTCGTCTGTGTACGAATATCCGCGACGGTTTGGCTCCAAGTTCACCGTCTTGCGTGCAAAACCGAACTCTTCCAACCCGCTCGACTTGCCATAACGCAAAAAGACATGCCCCGGCAAAAGGATTACATTCAGCGGCAGGTTCCGAGCCTCGGCCACCATCATAGCAAGCCACGCAAGGCCCATGCAACCGGACTTTCTGTTCTTTAAAACTTGCAACGGGAGCACTGCATCTTTGGAAACAGCAGCCTCGCCCGCTCCGGCAAACTCAATGTTCCAATAGTCCCAAAGGAGCGCCGTCAAAGATTTCAACGGATCCCTGGACACAGCTACAGAGCTATCGTAAAAAGCAAGTCCCGATTTCCAATCCGCAAGGGAATCAACGCAACCGGGAGCACGTTCTTCAAAAAGGCAGGCCATTTCGACATACTTCGGCTCAGCGGCGCGACCGCTCCACAAAGCGACCGCAAAGGCAACAGTCAATAGCAGCACCAGGCACGGCCAGAACAGTTTCTTCAACATCGTCCTGGCGCTCCGGATTACAGCTTATCCCATTCCATGGGCGACTGCCAGAAGTCCCTAGCCGTCATCATGTAAATGACAAGGCGCTTGCTCTGCATATCCTTCGTCATCTTCATCATGCGGCTACGTACACCAGGGCCGCCACCCCAACTCGTCGCCACCTGCACATCGAGACCCACAGCATAGGCCAACAGGGAACCCGGGCCACCGCTCTTCTGGTCAACCGATTCGAACACACCGGTAAATGAATCTCCCATCAAGAGAATCGGGGCATTCTTGTCGCCCTTATAGGCCTTATCACCCTTGTAAATTTTCATTCCGGCGAGCGTGTCGGCAGGATACTTCGACTTTTCGGCATCCGGCAAGTGAGCCACAAGGTCACCTTCGCGCAGCACAACCGTATCCTTCATGACAAGGCTCCCCGGACGGGCACCGGATTCCGCGTACCAAGCGTACTGTGTCACCCTGGCCGCAAGCAGTTCCATGGCGGCAAGCATTCCGGGCAGCGCCCAGTGCGTATCGTAACGCTGGTAGCTGTAATGCGGAGCATCGTCACTGGCACGAGCGGCCTTCAGGGCCGGATACAAATCAAGCACGTCTATCCCGGCGGCAAGCATTTCACGTATAAATTCGCGACCACTCACGCTCACGCAAAGGTCTTCCGGCGTACCGGCAATCATCTTGTCGGCATAAATTTCTTCTTTCACAGGGACCGGCACCACAAGCAACTGGATATTGAGGGAATCCAGATGCTGTTTCAGCTCAATCATGCGCGGGAGCGGATTGTGCAGGCTATCCTGAGCGCTAATCTTGTCGGCAACCAAGTAATTCGCGTTGCGGCGGAACCAAAGCATTCCGTTGTCGGACCAGGCATTCTGTTCCTTAGGCAGTTTGTCGAGCTTAGCCTTCAAAGCCTTCTGGAACTTGGCGGTCGCATCGTTAGCCGGGCAGCTATTTTCCATCGATTCAAGAGTCGCAAGTCTAGCCGCTGAACTCGTATCCAGCGTACGGTCTACAGGCACGACCTCGCCTGCGGCGAGCAGGGAATCGGCCTTGCGCTGCGCGTAGATATCTTCGTCAGTCATTCTGAACGCAGGCACCTCGAAAGCAATCCACATCGGCTTGCCCATTGGGTTACCACGCATCACGGCGAAGGGTCTGTTTTTCTCGTTCAGCCAGTTATCGCCAGGAACATGCTGTTCCAAATCAGTATTCAACGTCGGGTACCAATAAGACGAGAGCGTACGCGCCCAGTTCATGGTCTCTTCGGAATTCATCTCGGCAGTCAAATAATAGTTGAGCACCTCGGCCGTTTCACCACCCGAGACAAGTTTCAGCTTGCCATAAAAAGCCTGGCGCTTGGTCCACGACGCGGGCAGGATCTCGACCCACCATTCCACGCCATTCTCCTTTTTCACGCCCCACAGGCGAGTCACGTTCTGGAAAGCGCGGAACACCTCAGGTTCACCCCACTTGACCGCCTCCACGGAATTCAAGACAATCGCAAGCGAGTCGGTTCCCGTCTGGGCATACAAAATTTTCGAGAACGGTTCCCACGCTATCGGAGTAACCCCGGCAACAGCCTGGGGCATATACCCGACAATCGTATCGAGCATCGGGAACGGATAATCGGCAATTGGGGCATTTTCCATCGCACCTTTGTAATTTTCGGGAACTTCGTCCTTCCCCGCCAAGCGAATGGGGTTGCTCGAATAGGCTGCAAAATCCAGCGCAGCCAAAGTCGGCTTGTTCACCACGCGAACTTGATGGTCCGCATCCACAATCCTTATCTCGAAAACGGCATCCGGTGTTTCGTCAGCCGCGATGGGTGCAAACTCGGAACGAGAAGCTTCGACAGCCGGCGGCACGGAATTGCTCGAGGCACAGGAGATGAACGACAAAGCAGCGGCAACACCTACTGCGGAAAAAAACGGGAAAAGGAGATATTTTGTATTCACGTGAAAAATATATTAAATGGTTTAGCGATTGTTTTTCATCAACCGTCCAAATAGCATCCCCATAAATAAAAAAATCCACTGAACCGTGGAGAGAGGTTTCGGTTCAGTGGATCCGTCAGAGAAGACACTCGTTTATTTTTTTATACAGCGGACATAGGCTGCATTCGTCCTAAGATCTCCTTGCAAAAGGGCATCGTCTTCCGTAGCAGACACCGCAAAGTAGTACGCGCCCGTTTCGCCATATTCTTCTGACGTCCAGAATTTTCCGTCCACAACGCCATTTCCCATATTATTTGCGGGTAGCCAGCCCAAAGCCCTCACACGCGTGGAGCCACCCGTAATGACACCCTCTCCGCCACCATCGGCAAACGTGCCGTCGACATTCATGTGCAGGAGAAGATCTGCTTCGCCAAGGGTCGGCAGGCGGAAGCCCTCAGGACAGCCCCCAGGAGCCATGGCACTGTTCCAGTCAAGAGCGATTCCGCCTGCCCCGAGGCTCTTCATCCAGACCTGCGACCCCACGTTAATCGTTTCCACATAAGGAATTTCCTGTGCCGGAGGAGAACCCGCCATAGAAGACGAATCATTACCCCCATTTTTGGCATTAGAGGAATTTACGGTCACGGCCATAGCACTGGATGAAGTCGCCCCGATTGCAGGCCCCGGAGACATAGCAAACGAACTTGAAGACACGCCTCCCTTCGGGAGGTCATTATCAAACGCCGGTTCCGGATCGTTTGAATTTGAAGACGAAGGCATAACATCCAAATTCGTTTTCGGAGAATCAGACTCATCTCTTTCCAAAGAACTAGAACTTTCTGCGGCACCAATCGGAGTAAAGGCATCTTCAGGCGTGTCAGATGCCGAGCTCAACAGATCGTCTGCCGTTCCCCCATTAGCCGCATTCGTGTCTTCCCACGAACCGCCTGCCACTCTGTCCGAACAAGCACATAACATCAAAAGCGTCGCCAAGCCGACTATTTTCAAAAAGCTTTCCATCATACCGCCTCTCTCTTATTTCGGGTCAATGGGAACAGTTGCAAATTCAATCGATAGACTTGGTCCATGCCATCTTCCTCTGTCGCGATGGCAATAATCTTTTGGCGGAATGATTCCAACTCCGAAATAACACGTTGGTACGCCCTGGACGTAAGGCCCAAGGTGAGCCCGGAAATATTGCGTTCCGAGGAAGGAATATCGTCCACGGCATTCTTTGCAAATTCAGCCATCTGCCGGTGCATAGCCCTCACTGCAATCGGCATCGCCTCGCCAGAGACCCTCACGCGCTTTTCACACTGCGCATAGGAATTTTCCGACGTCTTCTTGAGTAGCCCTTCCTTCACGAGGAAGGCAAGCGAATCCTTCACCTCCGCAGCCGAAATTTTCGGATAGCAAAGGCGGGCCAAATCGCCGGGTGTCGCCCCCGGCATGTGGGCAGCCAATTCGCGAAGCACAGGAATCCTCCATGATTCGTAAAAAAGCAGGGGGACATTGTCCAGTTCGCGCACTTTGTTGGCGCTAGCGACCTTCACCATTTCTTCGTAAGCACGCATTTTGTCGGCGTCCTTCTTCGCCTGGCAAAACGCAACAAGGGAACGGAAATACACAAGGTCGTAACCGGCAAGTCCCATAGCCGCCGCCACACGTTCCACCCCTATCCGGCTCAGGTTGCTTTTTCCTTCGCAAACCAGCTTGATATAGATGGGCGACGAAAATCCAGCCAAACGAGAAAATTCACGCCAGGAAAACGCCGAGCAGCGTTTACGCTGGTCGTAAAAATCCTGCATATAGGTGCGGAAATTCTCGTATTCGATTATGGACTTCATAACATGGATGAATATATATTTTTTCTGAGCAAAGTCAATAGATAATGATACGATTGCTTAATTTTTATTAAAAAATCACAATTTTTACAACAAAAAATTCAAAATATTAGAATTTCATGATACGCTTTAAGGCAAAGCGGCAAGGCCCAGAAGAGCAATCATAGGCATAAAGGAGCGATTTTTCTAAATTTGCGCTGCAAAGGACCCACAATTCAAGATAACCCCATGAAGCACCTATTCGTCATCGCCACCGCAAGCAGCGGAAAAATCAGGGATTTCGCCCACATTCTGGGCACAGACCATTACGAATTCAAGACTTTGAAGGACATCGGGTTCGACGAGGAAATCATCGAGAACGGCACCACGTTCGCCGAAAACGCCATCATCAAGTCAAGCACTACAGCCCGCTGGCTTGCCAAGCGCGGCATCGAGGCGACCGTACTCGCCGACGACTCCGGGCTCGAGGTTTTCGCACTGAACGGCGAACCGGGTATCTACAGCGCCCGCTACAGCGGCGGCCACGGCAACGACGACGAGAACAACAACCTTCTGCTGAAAAAGCTCGAAGGGATTGCCGACCGCAAGGCACGCTACTTTTGCGCCCTCGCCTACCAGACAATCACCAAGGATGCTAGCGGAAACCTCACCATCAGCGAACCCATCGTATTCGAGGGAGAATGCCGCGGGCAAATCAACCACGGCCCCGTTGGCGACATGGGATTCGGCTACGATCCGCTGTTCGTGCCCGACGGCGAGACACGCACGTTCGCGCAGATGGAACTCGAAGAGAAAAAGCTCATCAGCCACCGCGGCAACGCCATCCGCGCACTGAAAAAGGCTCTCCACAAGTAACACAGGCAAAAGCGCCTACAACGGAATCGCGCCATGCAAGTCCTGTTCGCTCCGCTGCAAGGTTACACCACCGGCATCTACCGCAAGGCCCATGCCGAAATCTTTGGCGGGGTCGACGCCTATTACGCGCCCTTCCTGCGGATAGAAAATGGCAGGCCCCGTGAAAAAGACCTGCGCGACATTGATGACGGCCGCGATTTGATTACCGAGGCAAAAACCATACCGCAAATCATCGCTAACAGCGTCAACGAATTCAAGACACTCGCCGACGCCATCATGCAAAAAGGGTTCACGGAAATCGACTTCAACATGGGATGCCCCTTCCCTATGCAAGTCAGCCGCCACCGCGGAGCCGGCCTGCTGAGCGACACCCAGACCGTCAAAGGCATCATGGACGAAATCGCGCGACTCACTGCCAAGAATTCCATAAAGTTTTCCGTCAAGATGCGACTCGGCCAGAACTCCCCCGACGAGGCATTTGCACTATTGCCCATCTTGAACGATGCCCCGCTCGCCCACATCACGCTTCACCCGAGGCTCGGCAAGCAGCAATACAAGGGAGCCGTCGACTTCACCTCCTTCGTGCGGTTCTACGACGAATGCCGTCACCCCCTTGTCTACAACGGCGACATCACGAGCGTTAGCCAGATGCGCAAAATGGAAGCGGGCTACCCCAAGCTAGCAGGCATCATGATTGGGCGCGGGATGCTCGCCCGCCCAAGCCTCGCCGCCGAATATAAGGCCGCATCCGACACAAGCGCAGCCAGCATCAGCGAAAAAGACTTGCTAAGCAAAATCCTCGAGATGCACGGCAGGCTATACGAACATGCGCGCAGCACCTACCAAGGCGACAGCCAGATTCTCTCGCACATCAAGAGCTTCTGGGAATACCTAGAACCAAGCATTCCCAAGAAAGCCTTCAAGAAAATCAAGAAAGCAGGAAACCTGGGCGAATACGACGCAGCCGTATTGTCACTCAACAAGGAGTAGGCCGATGGAAAGCGTATACATCGAAATAACGGATTCCTGCAATCTGCGCTGCAGTTTTTGCCCGTGCGGAACACGCTCACAAAACGGCGACACTAGCGAAATCCAGCGCAACTTCATGCCAACTCCGCTTTTCGAAAAATGCATCGCCGGAGCGCAAGAAATCGGAGCAAAGAACGTCTTTTTCCATGTCCTCGGCGAACCGACACTGCATCCCGGCTTCGTACATTACCTCAAGAAACTGGAACAGACGCCGCTCAAGCTGACGCTCACCACCAACGGCACCACCATCGAGCGCACGGGACGCAGCATCCTTGCCAGCCCAGCGGTACGGCAGGTCAACTTTTCGACCCACGCCTACGCTGAACTTCCCCGCGAGGCAGCGGAACGTTACTTGCAAAACGTGCTCGACTTTTGCCAGCTTGCCGCCGTCGAGCGTCCGGACCTCTACATCAATCTGCGCCTGTGGAACGTGGGAGCCATCGAAGCCACGCCCTGGAACCGCTACATGCTCGGCCGCATCCGCGAAACGTTCGGAGTCGAGGTCACGCCGGGGCACTTTTGCAGCCGCCACAAGAGCTTCAATATTTCCGGACGAATTTACCTGCACGAAGACACGCGATTTGAATGGCCTGGATTAGACGAGAGACGAGAGGCGAGAGACGAGAGAAGGTTTGTTCTGGGGACTTGTCGGGCGCTGGATACGCACGTGGCCATCTTGCACGACGGACGGGTTGTCGCCTGCTGCCTGGATTATAGCGGGCAAATCACGCTCGGGAACATCCAAGAACAGAACCTCGCCGAAATTCTCGAAGCACCCCTCGCCCGCAAACTCCGCGAAGGGTTCGCACAAAAAGAGCTGCGCCACCCATTATGCAGGGCGTGCTCGTATTGCAAAAGGTTCGACAGCACCAAGCCTAAAGCTGGTCGTCAATCAGCATAAGAATTTTCTGGATTGCAAATTCAGGATTCGACTCAAAATCGCCGCCAGCCGCGCGGACATGGCCCCCGCCGCCAAACGTCTTGGCGATAGCGTTGACATCCACAATGTAATTGCTGCGCAGGCTAACCTTGTACTTGCCATTGGCCGGATAGATGAACACGGCGACTTCCGTGCCGCCCACTTCACGAAGTGTGTCGATGACGTTGCTCAGGTCAACCGGCTGGACATCGAATTTTTCCATATCCTTCTCGGTCACGATGGAATACACCACCTTGCCGTCAAGGCCCATCTTGCAGTTTTCCAAAACAAACCCGGTAATCAGAGTCTGTTTGTAAGTACGCGTATAGTAGGTTTCGTTCACAATCTTCGCGAAATCGACGCCCTTGTCAATCAAGTCGCCCACAACGTTCATGGTGCGCTTACCCGTACATGAATACTTGAAGGCACCCGTATCGTGGACAATGCCCAGATAAAGGCAGCTTGCGGTTTCGGTGCTGATTTTTTCCTTGTCCATCAAGAAATACAGAGTCTCGCACGTCGAACTGGATTGCGCTTCCAAGACGCACTTTGTACACAAATTCTGCGGATTGCTGACATGATGGTCTATGTTGCATGTAAATTTTGCGCTATTGATACATGGCACGCCATTTGCACCAACTCGTTCAAAAGAGGGGGCATCCAGAAGGAAGGCGATATCGCAACCGTCTGCAAAAACATTCTCGGAATACTCAGGCAAAACGAGATCGGCACCCTTGAGGATTCCGTATGTCTCGGGGAACTTTTCCAAAAAGACCTTGACATCGACCTGCGGGAAGTTATCCTTGATATAATTATAGAGTGCAAGGGCAGAACCAACGCAATCCCCATCAGGGCGAACATGCCCAAAAATGGCGGCAGTCTTGACATTCAGCAACATTTCATCGATCATCGTCAACATCCTTTTATAAAAAATCCATTATCAAAGATAAAAAAACGGGCCTGTAAAATACCGAAGAAGCAAAAATTACCTGAATTAACCTATCTTTCTGTAATGCAAATCACAATTCACGATTTCACTGGCGTCTATTCCGAGCAGCCTTTCTTGCAGACATTGAGAGATTCGTCACATAATGTAGCCCCAGCATCCGAGAATGTCGGCTCCGTCACTGTCGAAGAAAAATCAACAAGAGTCAAATGGTTGGACAGCACACAGATTTCGGGAACAGATTGCTATTGCGACGACGACGCGGTTGCCGCCATTCGCGAACAAATTGCCAACGCAGGCATTGAAAACGCCGAAGGAATTCATTTTTTTGACAACGGCAACTACCACTACATGAGCAAAATCTGGACCGACATGGTGCAGGAGCCGTTCTCGCTCGTGGTATTCGACCACCATCCCGACATGCAGCCGCCACGATTCGGCGACATTTTAAGCTGTGGTGGCTGGGTCAAGAAAGCCCTGGACGAAAATAAGTTCATAGACAACGTTATCATTATCGGAGTTGCCGACCACCTCGTCGATGAAATCTGCGAAGAGATTGCTTCGCACCCTTCGGGCGCACGCATTGACAACCATCAAAACAAGGTCACGTTCATCCGCGAAAGCGAGATAGCAAACATACAGACGAACTCACTACTCACAGCTCATAGTTCACAGCCCCTCTACATTTCCATCGACAAAGACGCCCTCTCCCATGCCGATGCAGCCACCAACTGGGATCAAGGCTCGCTCCGCCTTGAGCACATGAAAGCTATTATTACCGAAATTGCCAAAGACCGCCGAATTATCGGCGTAGATATTTGTGGGGAGCGCGCCCGCGACTTTGCAGGCGACGAGCACCACTCCGTCCAAGAAGCCGATGCGCTAAACGACCGCACAAATCGCGAACTGGTCGAATTTTTTAGAAGTCTTCTAAATCCATCCCGTGAATAGTGATGTCATCCAAGTACCATTCTATGGTGGATTTCATGCCTTGAAGAATTCCATCGCCATTCTTGAATTCAATCTTATAAACGCGGTCCTTGGCATTCTCCCATTCCCCACCGATGGATTCCAATCCGGAGTACCTTTCGGGAAGTAAAGCATCCGCCCAAATTACATGGCGGGTCCATTCGTCACTCAAACTGAATTCTCCATAGAAGCCAGCTTTCCAATCGGGATCACTAGACTTTGCGGCAAGGGAGTCGCTATAGGCTGTAAAAAGCACCAGCCTTATTTTTCCCTGTCCCTTGGCCCAGAAGGAAATAGCTTCCATCTTGGAGAGATCGACATAATCGCCGCCTTTACTTAAATTGAGGTTTAAAGCCCAATACGGAGAAACATCTTTTGGTAGGTCGACAACATGCTTCATGTAAAGACCATCCCCGGAGTGTCCATCCGTCGTCTTGAACGAAGCCATCGTCGCTGTTTCGGAACGAGTTCCGGCTTCGTTGGTCGTCACCACCGTATCGCAAGCTGTTCGGCCCTCGCAGCTATTGTAGAAGTCCCAGTTGAAATTCAAACCCAAGTCGCTGGACAACTTGCTTTTCGGGAAATCATCCCCAAAGTCTTCGATGACCGTAATTTTCGAAAACGCATCCAAGTCAGGGCGATCGGGAGCGACAAACTTTTCCTTCGGATTGAACAGCGCACGGAGCTTGTGCTCCACCCACTCATCCTTTTCAAAATAATACACATAGTAATCGCCACCAAAATTATGCATCGCCGTCGCAAAACCAAAATAGTCTGCAATTTGGGTAATGGAGGTCAACCACCTTTCCACACTGGCATCATCCTTGATATAATAAATCGTACCATATTCACCTAGATATACAGGCATGTTGCCATGAGAGCTAGACCACAGAGCCACTTGTTCAAAGTCTTTATAAATTGCCATTTTTTGGTTATTAGTCCCCTCCCAAGTTTCTTTTCCACAAGAATCAGCAGGCGGGGCACCCGATCCACAATTCGATGCAAATTTATATGGATCATAATAATGGAAACTCGCCATTAAAAGTCCATTCGGGTCATCCAACTGCAGTTCATTCAAATTGTCTTTACTGTAATAATTTCTGCCACCCACAATAATAACACGAGCCGGATCTACCCCATGAATAATCTGGATAAGGCTATCCACTAAATTATTCCATTGCGTTGCCGTGATATACTCATCCGTAGTGGGTTCATTAGGCAACTCAATAATCAATGAATCCGGAGATATATCCTTCATTTCATCTATTATCTGCCGATATATCTTTTTTTCGCAAGGTGAAGCCGTCTTATAAGTATAACTATTAGAAGTCTTATTATTATCCGTCACCCTTTGGCTCATCAGAAGTTCATGTTCATCAACCACAGCAATCATGCCGTTTGCAATGGTATTATCTACAGCCCACCTAACTTGTTTCATATACTCAGGATTTATCAAACATCCAGTTTTTTTCCCTATAAAATGAGTATCCCATCGTATTTGGAAGCGTATATGATCAAAGCCCTTGTCTGCTATCATCTTGAAATGCTTCTTTTCCAATCGGTCGTAATTGCTAGTATCTGTATACAAAGGCCAATCACTCATAAAAATATTGTCGTCGAATTCGCTAAAATCATCTCTTCCTGAAAAGAACGCCGAAGCATTTATCCCTCGTTTCATTCGCTTCACAAGCTTTTTCGCGAGACCCGGCACCAACCCGTGGCGACCATTCTTTCCATCGGCACCATCCACGCCGTCCTTGCCGTTCAGAATCACGCCCAGCGTATCCGTGCCGCACACGATTTTAAAGCCCGTGCTGTCGCCACTTTCAAATGCGACACCCGTACATGACACGCCATCTTCACCATCGGAACCATCCTTGCCATTGGTGCCATTTTTCCCGTTAGTACCGTTCTTGCCATTCGTTCCGGCTTTGCCTTCGGAACTGCCATCCACCGCATTCAAGGTGTACCATTTCTCGGAGTAGCACACAAAAACCTTTTGTTTGTCCATGGTGATGACAAAGGAGCCGTTGATATCCTCGCCGCAAGTGGGCAAGTCCTTCTCGGCCGAGACCATCGTAATAGGGACCTGCTTGACCTCAGTCACCTGAGTCACCTCGGTAACTTCATCACCGCAGGCGGAAAGCATAGCCAGCGGAATAGCAATAGATGCTGCAAGAGCAAAGCGTGAATGGTTCATAGGGACTCCTGTCTATTTTAAAAATTCTACCGGATTTCCAATTTCTTGAAAGTTTCGTAGTGATCCGCAGTATAAAATATAATGCAATCCGACTGATACACAAGCCGATTGGTTCCGCGGTTCTTGCCCGAATAGTCCACATCGGCCTCGTGGTACGAGCCTTCGGGCAACGTCTCATGATAATACTCAGGATCCGAAGCATAATTGTCGAAATTGTCGCCGCCAATCATCACGCCGATTGTTGTCCACGGATTAAAATTCCACTTTGAAAATGTGTTGCCCGTTTCGGATTCGTAAAGTTTCTTTCCTGCATTTTTCCCAACATAGTTTGCAGGCAATTTATCAAACTTGCACAAGTATGCAGCCACAGAGTCCTTGGTCGTGTACAGGCCAGATTCCTCTACCGCTTCGTAAATGGACAACAACGAAATACTAGACGATAATTTTTTTTCGGAACTACTTGAAGACGACGAAACTTTGGAACTGCTTGACTTCGCCTTGCTTGAAGATGAAAGTTTTTTAGAACTTGACGATTTTTCTTTGCTAGAAGAAGATTCTAATCCATACGAATCATCGTCGTTGGGAATCGTCGGAGTCGAGCAGGCCGCGAAGAAAACAGCGGTAAAAACAGCAAGGAACAACTTGAAAAACGTCCTGTTCATACGAGAAATATATATTCTTCGCCGCGCTTTTGCTATTTTTCAATAAAACAAAGAACAAAAGATCACCGGAAATCTCGCTTTGAGATCAAATACAAACCTCATACCTCAAAGGGAGCCGAAGGCGACCGACCTCAAACCTCAAACCTCTATTTATCATGGATATTAACGAACTCGCTCAAAAGCACATCTTGAACCAGCCGCTCTACGTGACCGGCAAGCCCATCGCCTACACCGCCCGCGAATTCGGCCTCGACCCGAAAGAAATCGACAAGCTCGCGAGCAACGAGAACCCGTTCGGCCCGAGCCCGAAGGGCATGGAAGAAGCCCGCAAGGCCCTAGAAGAAGTGAACCTCTACCCAGATGGCGGCAGCTACGACCTCATCGGAAAGATTGCAGAGTTCCGCGGCGTAAAGCGCGAACAGATTGCCGTGGGTAACGGCAGCAACGAACTTCTGGACATGATCGCCCAGGTATTCCTCGGCCCCGGCACCGAAGCCGTGATGGGCAAGCACAGCTTTGCCGTCTACAAGCTCGCCACCATGGCGATGAACGCAAAGATTATCGAAGTCGACATGCCGGCCCCAGCCTACAACTACGACCTCAAGGCCATGCGCGCCGCCGTGAATGAGAAGACCCGCATCGTGTTCCTCGCGAACCCGAACAACCCGACGGGCTCCGACCTCACCGCCAAGGAAATCATCGACTTCGCCGACAGCCTCCCGGAAACCTGCGTGCTCGTGATGGACGAAGCCTACACCGAATTTATCGAAGACACCCCGGAACTCGTTCCGGATTTCAACAGCCGCATCGCCGAAGGTAGGAACATCATCTGCTGCCGTACGTTCAGCAAGATCTACGGTCTCGCCGGTCTGCGCGTGGGCTACTGCATCACCCGCCCCGAAATCGTGAACCTCATCAACCGCGTGCGTGAACCGTTCAACGTGAACAGCATCGCCCAGGCAGCCGCCATCGGCGCCATCGACGACCAGGAATACGTGAACAAGGTCCGCGAACTCAACAAGAAGGGCCTCGAACAGCTCAAGGCCGGCTTCAAGGAACTGGGCCTCGCTTACGTCGACAGCCACGCGAACTTCATCGCCGTCAGCGGATTCAAGGACCCGATTGACGCGTTCAAGTTCCTGCAGTCGAAGGGCACCATCATCCGTCCGCAGCCTGCGATGGGCGACGTGCTCCGCATTACCGTGGGCACCGAAGCGCAGAACGCAAAATGCCTCGCCAATATAAAGGCATACCTCGGAAAGTAAATCACTGGTTATGTCATTCCCGCGGAGGCGGGAATCTCCATTTTATACCAGCAAAGGGAGGTGCCCGCCCGGAGGCGGGAATGACAATTCAAATGAGCTTCAATAACAAAAGCAATTGGAATAAACGCCCGCAAGCCGCGAAGGAAAAAACTCACGGCGTTGCCCGCGTGATATCCAAGCGTGGGTTTTGTAGCCGGAGCATCGCAGAAAACCTGGTCCGCGAGGGCCGGGTTTCTTTGCGTGGTAAAATCGTGTGCGACCCCGAAACGCCCGCCTACGAAAAAGACGAAATCCTCGTGGACGGCACGCCCGTCGAGGCCGCCCAAAAATTCTACTTTGCGATGAACAAGCCACGCGGAGTCGTGACCACCGCAAGCGACGAGAAGGGCCGCAAGACCGTGATGGACCTGTTCCGCGAGCAATACGCCAAACTATTCCCCGGCAAGCCCGTACCGCACATATCGCCCGTAGGCCGTCTCGACGCCGCGAGCGAAGGATTGTTGCTGTTTACGAACGACACGCAATGGGCCGATGATGTTTTAAGTAGCGCGGACCATCTCAAAATCTACCGGGTGCAGGTCAAAGGCCACCCCACTGCCGACGACCTCGCCAAAATGGAAAAGGGCTTCAACGTTCCACCCCGCGTCTTCGGCGAAAGCGAAGAATTCATGCACGCCGAGCGCGCAGTTTTCCACAGCGAAGGCGAAAAGAACTGCTGGCTCGAAATCACGCTATCCGAGGGCAAGAACCGCGAAATCCGCCGCATGCTCGCCCACCTGGGTTACGAAGTCATGCGCCTTATGCGCATTCAATTCGACAAGTACACACTAGGCGACTTGAAACCCGGGGAGCTGAGAGCGATGAGCGGTGAGCCATGAGCTGTGAGCGATGAGGTATAAGGTTCCAGGCTCGGGGCTCGAGGCACGAGCGGTGAGCGGTGAGCTATGAGCGATGAGGTATGAGGTATAGGTTCTGTAGTTTTACTACTCATCGCTGACTGCGTAGAGGCGCGAGGTTAGTGAAAAAGAATCACGCACTTAGTGCGTTAATAACAGACGGCGAAGCCGTGATATTTCTCCCTAGCCCCTAGATTCTAACCTCTAGATTCTCTAACGGAGATTGCTTCAGGGCTATTCGCCCTTCGCAATGACAAATTTTTAGGCTCGAGGTGCGAGGTACGAGCGGTGAGCGGTGTGCTATGAGCGATGAGGCTCGAACTTCCTACTTACCTCACACCTCAAAGCGAGCTTGCGAGCGACCTCAAAGGCACGAAGTGCCGACCTCATTGCCCCTAAATCATATCCCTGTTCAAGAGTTCGCCGTGGTCAAGCACCAGGCGGCGGAAGGGGCTGTTCAGGTAAAAGTCCGGGTTATGCGTCGCCATCACCACAGTCGTGCCGCGCGCATTGATTTCCTTGAAAATGCTGAAAACTTCCTCGGCGTTTTTCGGGTCGAGGTTACCGGTCGGTTCGTCGGCCAAAAGCACATACGGATTGTGCACCATCGCACGCGCAATCGCCACGCGCTGCTGTTCACCGCCCGAAAGCGTGTACGGCATAGCAAAACGTTTCTGGCTCACGCCAACAAGCGCTAGCGCATCAAAAACAATCGAGTTTATCTTGCTGCTCGGGGTCCCCACGATACGGAGTGCAAGTGCCACGTTCTCAAAAACGTTCCTATCGGGCAGCAGCTTGAAATCCTGAAAAACAATCCCCATTTTGCGGCGCAACGCCTGGATCTTGCTGTCGGGAGTATTCTTGCTATCGTAAACGCAATCCCCGGTGAACTTCACCATCACCTGGCCACCACGATCTTCGTCAGGACGTTCGTCCATATAAATTAGCTTCAAGACCGTAGACTTTCCTGCGCCGGAATGCCCCGTCAAGAAAACGAATTCACCCTTGTTCACCCGGAAAGTGACGTTATTCAGCGCCTTCCAGTTTTCCTCGTAAGACTTGGTGACATGGGTAAAGTCAATCATAATTCGCTAATTACTCCGTCATGCGGATTTCCACATGGACTTCTGTACGCCACCTCTTGACGAGCTTTTCCAACTTTTGGTCTTCGAGATGGTTTGCCGCAAGCTGTTCTATCTTGCCGTAGTCTTCTTCCATCGTCAGTTCACGAATTTGCCTTGAATCATCCAAGCGGAACAAATGATAAGCACCATCAATCAGGACTGGTTCAGAAATTTCACCCACATTCAAGTTGGCTACGGGATCGACATACGCCGGCTCCATTTCGTTCTTTTGGTACCAGCCCAAAAGGCCCCCAGCATAGTTGCTGGACTTGTCCTCACTGTATTTCTTTGCCGCAGCAGCAAAAGCTTCTTTCGTTTTTATTGCAGTTCTAAGCGAATCGGCCAAACGCAAAATTGCCGCAGAATCTTTCGGCGACGGAATGGTGCGCAACAAAATCTGTGCAGAACGGACACCGTCTTCCTTGCGGCCGAGAACACGGGCAATATGCCACCCCAAATTCGTCTGGACCGGAGTCGCCGCATACTGTCCGTTAGAAAGTTTATCCAAAGCACGTTCAAAAGCCGGATCCAGAAGGCCGCGTTTGAAATAGCCTAAATCACCACCCTTGGCTGCACTGGTATCCTGGGAGTGATTTTTCGCCAACAATTCAAAGCTCATCCCCAAGTTCAGGCTATCGATAAGCGACTCCGCAATATTCTTGACAGAATCCACAATCATAGAATCCGGGACAATTGGAATCTGGATGTGACTCAAGAGTACGCAATTGTACTGTCTCGGAAGGGAATCCTTGTACACCTTGTAAAAAGCATCCACCTCTTTTTTAGTCGGATGAATCGTCCCCACATGCATCTGGCGGACACGCATCATTTCGATATGGGAACGAATTTGCTTCGCCAACTGATCGCGATACTGGGCAACGCTGATGCCCAACTGGCTACGGATAGCCTTTTCCAAAGTGGTCAGGTCGATATTCTGGCTTGCCGCAAGTTGTGTCATGTGTGCTGTCACACGCTGGTCCACCTCGGCGTCCGACACCACAATGGAGTCGCGGTCAATGCGGCTGAGCAAAACCTTTTCTTCGATTAACTTTTCAAGGACATAATCCTTTTGCTGCTTTTCACTCATGTCCGCCGCTTCGGGCATCTCTTGGAACTGGTAAAGCTTGTTCATGAGTTCCGAGCGCATGATAGGCTTACCATCGACAACCGCGGCAATACCTTCCATGAGGACCGGTGCAGCGGAGGCCACAGTACAGCAGGCAAAAATCAAAGGAACTACATTGCGAAAAAATCTAGGCATCATTTATCCTTTTCAAATACATTTGTCTTCATGAAAATGGGGCGGGAACTCTTCCATTCCTTTTTCAAGCGATCTAAAACAATTTTTTGGTGTTCCAGCCATGCACGGGTACGGACATCTTCCGCAACCTCTTCGAACGGCAAAACATCCGCAGAATCCAAGCGTTTCACGACAACGGCAATTTTCAAAGCCCCCTCGCAAGCCTTCATCTGCGAGATATAGCCCACCGGAATTTCTTGCAGGTTAGGAATCATGCAACTGTCCGGCGTGGTCTCCACAGAATCGAACTCCACAATCTTCCGCACGAGATAATGTTGCTTGGGAATGCTGTCGTAAACTAAGTTCTTGTGACCCCGGTAATAGGTATCGCCATTTTTCCATTCGCTAAAATACAGGATAGCACCGGACGCGATAGTCTTCCCTCGCAGAAACTGCTCCGGATGGCTCTTGTAGTATTCCTGTTTTTCGGCATCCGTCACAAGCATGGAATCTGTAAAGGTCTGGAGGAAATAATCCACCGCCATTTTGCGAACCATTGACTCGATTTGCTGCGAAAGAGCGGAATCTTCCAAGACTCCGTTGGACTCGGCCTCCTGGAAAATGATTTCTTCGTCAATCCAGTGATCCAAAAACGAAAGGCGTTCACGATTACCCCAAGAATCCCATTCGGGAGCCATAACCCTGATTTCGGAAAGATGCAGTTTGGTACTGCCCACCGACACAATGACAGGATCCTCGCTGTTAGAGCAGGCAGTAAAGAAAACGAAAGCCAACAAGCAGATTAAACTTAAACGAAACTTCATCCCGATAAAATTTAGAAAAAACAAAGCGGAACAGACCACAAGAACCTATTTCAACCGGCCAAAACGGCCCTTGAGCTTGGCCAGGGCATCGTCTTCGATGACTTCTTCGGCATCGTCACCCTTGCGTTTGAATTTGAGGATTTCAAAGTCCTCAAGCAAGGCACAAGCCTGCAAATAGAGCTCGGGATATTCCGAATCATCCTGCGGCATGCGTTCCATTTTCGAGAGGATGTCGCGTGCATTTTTGAGCTCGTGATCCTTCATGAAGCGGGCCTTGAGGTAAATACGGAACTTTTCACGGAGGTCCTTGACGGAAAGGTCAACCTTGTCATTGCGAGCCCCTTGAGCGAAGCAATCTCCAACCGACATATCTGCGCCGAGCACAGACAACCTTTCGAACAAAGTATTTTCCTTGTGGTCGGGCAAGTAGAGCGCTGCAATTTTCGAGATAGACTTATTTTTCGCCATGAGTGCGGCAATGGCATCGCGAGCGTGATCACCGCCCTGGCGCATCGCTACCGAGTATTCGCGAAGAATGTCCCAAAGTTTCACGAAGGCGTCAGCTCCAAGAAGCGCCGATTCGTAGGTCGCACGCACAAGCGCAAGGCGCATTTCTTCGTCTTCGCTGCGGGTGCTTGCGGCAAGGTTCTTGAAGTCGCGAATTTTTTTACCACGGGAAAACTCGAGACCCGAAAAACGCACACAACGGTTTGCGTCCAGATTGTCAACGACAAGAGACTTCAAAACCCACGACTTGAGCGCCGTTTTGAAACCGTCGGAATAGAGGCCGCCCGTCTCGAGCATGTTCAGACGGTCGACAATGAGCGTGGAGGCAGAATCAGTCACTTCGGCTAGCTCAGTGACCTTGCCAGGTTGGTGAGCCTGCCGAACCACTACACGCTTGCGGAAAGCTTGCCAGAACGCAGATTCTGCCGGAGTCATGAGCGCCGATTCGCCCAAACGCCAGCCAAAGCGCATGTTGCCAAGAGCAAAGTCAATACCGAACGTCACCAGAACAGGTCGCACCGCAGCAAAGAGCCGGAAACTCCCCCATTCCGGGTTAATTTCGGTGGAAAATTTCTCCGGGAATCCCTGCTTGAAGATTCTCGCATGAATCCGCAAGTGATTTTCTTTTTCAGGCGTAACCGTCGGGATGTCGCAATCGAGTTGCTTCATCTCGGCAAAGACCTCGTAGAGGCTAAAGAGCGGAGCCTTGTGCGGTTTTTCCTTGAGTTTGTCGCAGAAGGCGTCGTCGATAAACGTGCGCTTGCCTTCCAGTTGCTTTTTTGCATTCTTGGGCATCTCGCGGATGACAGATTCCGCCATCCATTCGCGCCACTGGTGAATCGAGAGAGCAAGCGTCGCAGGCGTTACCTGCGGGAGCATGTCGTATGGCAAGTCGAGCGTGATACCGTCGCAGTCGCGAGTCGCATCGAAGACCATCTCGCCCATCACCATGCGACTGGAACCGTCAAGCCCTTCAATGCGGAACTGTTCGAGGGAACCACCTAGAGATGAACGATTCTTGTCAACCCCGACTTGGTCGGGGTTCTCCCTTTTGTGCCGAGGATTCTTCCCCCAAAAATCGCCTAGAGATTGCCGCGCTTCGCTCGCAATGACACTCTCTACACCAGTATCTAACTGATTCAGCCAGAACTTCGCATCGAATTTCAGGAACTGGTCAGTATGTTCGCGAATGTAATCCTTGAGTGTCTTGATGGAATTCACCTCATGCGCAATGCGCACATAGTAATCCACCAGCGCATCTTCGCTCGGGGCCAGCCCGAATTGGCGCTTGCGGGCTTCCAGCGCATGCAAATCCTCGACAACACGCTCGTTGTGCGTCATAAAGGCAAACGGGCGAGCCATCTGGCCAAGCACAACGGCCTCGCGCCAGAAAATCTCGGCGCACTCGTCAGGATTCACGCGGGCGTAATCCACGCGATGGCCACGGCTAATCACGAGCCCGCGGAAACTCACCTCCTCCACCGCTTCCACAAAACCACGATCCTGGTTCCACGTAGGCGCATACCAGCGACGCGTGCAGAAGGGTTCCGCCACCTGCATAATCCATTCGGGCTTGATTTCGGCAGCCTTGTTGAGGAAGATACGGCTCGTCTCACGCACCTCGGCGCTAAAGAGCCATTCCGCGCTCTTGCCATAAAGGTCGCTGCCCGGGAACACATGCGTCTCGCGGCCGCTCACCAAGCGGTAGCAGCCGTTTTCCATGTCGCGGAGCGCAACGCCGCCCAGGAATCCCGAAAGGAGTGCGATGTGCAGGTTATCGCGGTGGAAGCTGTCAAGCGGGCACACGCGATTCTCAAATTTCACATCGAGGATGCGCCCGAACTGTTCGTACAAATCAATCCATTCGCGGCACCGCAAAAAATGCAGGCTGCTCTTGTCGCAGAACTTGCGCAACTTGTTCCAGGTTTTGCCATCCCATTCAGCGCAGAAGGCGTTCCACATGCAGATGAACGTGAGGAAATCGCTCTTGTGGCCTGCAAACTTGCGGTGCAGCTGACGAATGCGGGTGCGTTCGGGTTCTTCGCTCGGTACCACACGCGGGTCCTGGATGCTCAAGGCCGAACAAACAATCAATGCGGGCTGCAAAACGCCGGCATCACGCGCCCGCAGGAGCACTGCCGAAAGCGCCACGTCCATCGGGAGGCGAGTCATCTCGCGGCCAAGCTTGGTCACATGTCCGCTGGCGTTATCGGCGGTCAACGCGCCGAGTTCAAAAAGCGTCTTGTACGCGCCGCGAAATGCCGAATGCGGCGGCGACTGCAGGAACGGAAAGTTTTCAAGTTCCAGCCCGAGGCTGCGCAGTTGCAAAACCACGTTCGCGAGATTACTCCGCCGGATTTCCGGCTCCGTAAACTCGTCACGCTTCTCGAAATCCTCGGGAGAATAAAGGCGGATGCAAACACCAGGCTTTACGCGCCCCGCACGCCCTGTGCGCTGCCGGGCACTCGCCTTCGAAATGTCCTCGACGGGCAACCCTTGGATTCGCGATTGCGCGTTATACCGCGAAATGCGGGCCGTACCCGTGTCCACCACGTAGGCGATTCCCGGAATCGTGAGCGACGTTTCCGCAATGTTCGTCGCGAGCACTACGCGGGTCTTTTCCGTATGCTTGAAGATGCGGCGCTGTTCATCGGGGCTCATGCGCCCGTAAAGCGGCAAGATGTCGAAAGTCGCAGAGTCCAGTTCGTGCGCGAGCTCGCCCGCCAAATCCTGGATGTCGCGTTCCGTCGGTAAAAAACAAAGCAGGTGGTCGCGGTGGCGCGTTTCCAGGTCGAGAATCGCATCGCGGGCCTCGTCCAAAAGGCCCGAATCCCCCTTGCCAGAAATATTGAGGTCTGAGGTCGGGTCTTGCGACCCTTTGAGGTATGAGGTCGCGGCCTTGCCGCTATGAGGTAAATAATCTGCGCTTCGCGCACCGAAATAATATTCAACTTCAACGGGGAACGTTCTTCCCTCGGCTTCGAGCACACAGCTGTTGTCGTAAAATTCCTCGAAAAGCTTGGCATCGAGCGTCGCGGAAGCCACAATCAGCTTGAATTCCGGGCGTTCATGCAAAACAGTCTTGAAAATGCCGAGCAGAATGTCGATGTTCAGCGAGCGTTCATGAGCCTCATCAATCACGATGGCCGAATACTGCCTAAAAAGCCTGTCGCGGCGAAATTCCTGCAACAAAATGCCGTCCGTCATCACCTTGATGGGAGCGTCGCTCTGGCCCTGTTCCCAAAAACGGATTTTGGTGCTGACTAGCGTTTCGTCCTTCAGTTCTTCGCGCAAGCGGTCCGCAATGGAAATCGCCGCCAAACGACGCGGCTCCGTCACACCAATTTTGAAAAGGTTATGAGGTCGCGCTTCGCGCTCTGAGGTATGAGCACGGGCTTCGCCCTTTGAGGAATACCACTCCAGCAGGAACTTCGGCAGCTGCGTCGACTTGCCCGAACCGGTGTCCGCCTTGACAATCACCACCTGATGCTTCTCAAGCATCTCAAAGAACTCTTCCCGATGTTCAACGACAGGAAGGTCCGGGTAAGCAATTTTCAAGTTCTCGTAAGACATGCTAGCTATGAGGTATGAGGTGTGAGGTATGAGGTCGGTCGCCTACGGCTCCCTATGAGTTTTAAGTTTGGCGCCTTCGGCGCGATTATTTATCTCAAAGCGAAGCGACCTCATTGCTCGAAGCGACTGTAAGGAGCGTGCTCACTCCTTGATATGTCCGCACTTGTCGCAGGTGAGTTTGTAGCTGTTATCGGGGTCGACGACCATCACGCCGTCGCATTCTGGCACTTCGCACGGGAGTTCCCCCGGCATCACTTCACGGTAAGTTTGCTTTTCCATAGTGGTTAGTGATTAGTGGTTGGTGGTTAGGAAAGTTCTTTTAAATATCTCGCTAAGGCATCTTGCCATGTGGGGAGCGGCTTGAAACCGGCTTCCACGAGCTTGCTCTTGTCCAAACGGCTGTTGAACGGACGCGCCGCCTTGCTGAGGCCGTATTCCGCGGTCGTCACGGGCACAACCTTAGTGCTGTAACCCGCCTGCTTGAAGATTTCGCAGGTAAAATCGTACCAGCTGATGAATCCGCCTTCATTCGTGGCGTGGTAATAGCCGTACTTTTCGGTTTCATTCATATCTATCAGCAGGCGCGAAAGGTCAAGCGTGTACGTCGGCGTGCCAATCTGGTCGTTCACCACGCGCACGGTATCGTGAGTCTTGCCCACATTAAGCATCGTCTTGATGAAATTCTTGCCGTTGAGGCCGAACACCCAAGCGATACGAACGATAAAGTACTTTTCCAAAGTCCCGCTCACGGCAAGTTCGCCTTCAAGCTTGGTCTGACCGTAAACGTTCAAAGGCTTGTAATCCTTGCAATCAGGCTTCCAAGGTTCCATTCCCTGGCCATCAAAAACGTAGTCCGTGCTGATGTAGGTCATCTTGCAGCCGAGTTTTTTGCAGGCATTCGCGATGTTCTGCGTGCCACCCGCGTTCACCGCGCGGACCTTCGCCACGTTCGCATCGTCTTCGGCCAAATCCACAGCAGTCCATGCAGCGCAATGAATCACTGCATCCGGGTTCACTTCAGAAATCACTTTTTCAACAGCAGCAGCATCCGTAATGTCGAGCTGCACGTAGGGCATTGCCGTCACGGCGGAACCGTCGGCAAAACCGCTGTAAGCAGGAGCCATGTCCGAACCCACGCCCGTATGCCCTCGTTTGGCGAGTTCATTCATCACGTCGTGACCCAACTGGCCACCTACACCCGTCACAAAGAATTTCATAGTAAAGCCTCTAGGGAGAATATAGAAAATCTCTCCCTAGCCAAGCACGAATTTCTCAATCACCTCGGCGATTGCCGAATGATTGTTGTCGTTTGCAGTCACGTAATCGGCAATGTCCTTTGCCACCGGAGAAGCGTTCGCCACAGCAACGCCGACACCCGCTGCCTCGATCATGGGGCAATCATTCTCCTCGTCGCCCACCGCAATCGTATCTTCAAGCGGGACCTTGTAATACTCGGCCATGAAGCGTACCGCATCGCCCTTGTTGCTCTGCATGTGCGAAAACTCGAGCATTTCGGGCTTGCTGAACACGTCAAAGAGTTTGCCCGCCGTTGTCTTGCGCATTTCGGCTCGGAAATCCACGAGGCTCGAATGGTCGAACGGCGTAATGATATTCACCTTGATGGGCGGCTTCACCACCACATTGATAAACTCGCCGTAGTATTCGCGGATATCCTTCACAACAACGTAATCCATCTTCATCAGGCGGCAATATGTCTTGAGCTGTTCCGTCTCGTATTCCGAAACCACGAGATCGCCCGAATACGTATGCGCATGCATACCGTAGCGGTGCGCCGCATCCATGATAAATTTAACCTCGTCGACAGGAATGTACCGCGTGAGAATCGCTTTCTCGGTCGCATAATCGTAGATTAGCCCGCCGTTGAAACTCACCAGGAAAAAACCGGGCTTGTCGAAGCCGTACTTTTGCGCCAGTTGCTTTGCGCTCGTGAGCGGACGCCCCGTGCAGAGCACCAACTTGTGCCCGCGAGAAAGCATCGCATCAATAGCGGCCATATCCGCATCGAGGATGCGCTTGTCGTCGGTCAGGAGCGTTCCGTCCAGGTCGGTAAAAAGGAGTTTCATGCGCGAGAATTTAGTAAAAGAAGTGATTCTCCATGCAATTTTTTTCAACTTTAACCCTGTACCAAAGATAAAGTACTTGCGAATCAGCGTAAAATAAGGTATGTTAAGGGGACTCGAGGACCGAGTATTTTTTTGAGGAAAAGATGAAATTCGTTAAAAAACTTAGTTATCTGGGAGTTTGCCTCCTCTTGATTGGATGCGCCCAATCCCTCTCTGTTTCAAACAAAAATACCTTTGCACAAAATAAATCGGGCGTTATAGGCGTTTTCCGCCAGCCTGTCGGCTTTTGCAGTGGAGGTTACCAACAACAGATTATACTCGGCGGCGAAAAAATCATAGTCAAGCCCACATGGACATCTGCCCAAGACAATCTTTTCTCGGCCTACATCGAACCAGGTCAAGCTGAATTCGTCTCGTATCACTATGCATGCGGAATGACCTCGACAACCTTGACTCCCAACTTTAGCAAAGGCATCGTCATTCCCGAAAACGGATTCTGCAAAATCACCATGTCCTTCTTGAAAGGGGACAGCCTATTTTCCAAGAACGACTCCCTGTTGCAGGCTCATTTTATTAAAGAAGGTGTCGCCATTCCCTTTAACGACATCCCCTATTGCGAAACATACTAAAACCTAGATTACATCACGAACAACGTGACGGCAAGGAGCACAAACATGCAGCCGCTGAACCAGGAAAGTATATCTTATAGTGGCTCTTTATGAGCCTAGGAAAAACTTTAATCTGAAAGATTACGCGAATGCTTTGGGATTATAGCTCGAACGGAGATATCTCTCGTTGCTTTCAGGAGAAATTTCACTGATTTTGAGCAGGAAGCCCATTTCATAGCATTTCAGCAATGAATTGTGTACTGGAAGGAAGCAGGAGAGTCCACTCTTCTTCCCATCAACGAGATCTGCATAGCTGAGATAAAGTGTAGGTTTCGCCAGCCCCTTTTCTTTGAGAAATTTTGTTAGTTCTACTTTGTCAGTTTTGTAGTCGCCAGAGAAATCTAGTTTAGAATTTACATTGAAAGTCTCTAGTTCTTCCGGAGAGAATGCAGGCTTCCTTGGAATCAATAGAGTCGTCGTTCCAAAGTTTACCCAGAACATCTTTAGAATAGCTTTGATACTTTCTATGTCGTAGGTACCCTCTTGGAGAGAAACCTGACCGAGGATGTACCGAACGCCATTATGTTCTGATTGGTAATTAATGAGAGGACCAAGGCCACATTGCCAAATGGAGAATAATCCCCACATTTTACGTTTTGCGGCGAAGTTTACAAAAGAACGGCCAAGTTCTAATGTATAATCAGCATAATTCTTAGAGAAATCGCCCGAAAAATCATAGTACTTGAATGTGTTCAAATTGAAAGAATTTCCGTTGCGAGCGTCCTTGCAGAGAATATGTCGATATCCAGATACAACTTCATTATTCTCATCTTTGTCGATACTCACAATATAGTTATACTGATTATCAAAGACATCTTCTACACAAGGTTGATTGAAAGCACTTGCAACTGCTTTCTGAATTTCACCGAAAAGAGCTGGATTATCCATCTTCTTCATATTGAAGACATGGAGAACGTCCTTGAAATTAGTGATCAATTCCATAGTTACATACCTTTTTGTTACGTTTTTCTTACTTTTAAGTTTAATATAACAAAAATATAAGAATTGTCAACAAATTTGCATGCAAAATTTTGTTTAAGTGCTCAGAATGAGATACTCATTTATTACATCACGAACAACGCGATAGCGAGGAGCACGAATACGCAGCCGCTGAACCAGTTGAGGTTGCGGTTTGCCTTGGGGCTATTGAGCAAGAAGTTCTTGACCGTCCCCGCCAAAAAGGCGATGGAGCCGAACACGATGAAGGTCGCCACGACGAATTCCACGCCGAGAATCGCCGACCAGGAATTTTCGGAGGTATATAACCATTTCGGCAGTACCAAGCTGCAAAAAAATTAGTCAAAAAGCCAAAAATCCATCCAATTTTTTTGTTTTTTTCCGTACCAAATCGCTTGTGAAGCCGCATAAATAAAGGTATATTCAATAAATAAAGGTATATTCAGAAAGTACATCTTATTGAGGCACTTTATGAGCCAAGGAAAAACAAAAAAGATGCCATGGGTTATTCAAGCTGATATAGGAATTTTGTACTAATGAGTAAATTTATGATTTGCCTTTTTATGGTCGCGATTTCGTTTGCCGAAGAAAGCGAACTCTCTTCGTTTGCCGAAGAATGCGAACACTCTATACAATCCGAAAAAAATGGATAATCCCCCAGTTAGATGAATCAAAATGCGACGGAGAGTATTTTTTTCGAAATGGTGCGGGGTACATCGTCACATTTTGCATAGAAGACATTAAAAAAGAATGCATATCACAACAAAAAAAGTTATCAATTAACTCTTGCGATATTACAGAAGAGAATTTGTACACGGATTTTTTGAATGAAAAAAAATCAGAAGACATTCTGTTTAATTTGCTAAAGAATGGGCGTTTTTCACTTACTAAAGATGAAAAGAAACTAAAAAGGGCTTTTTGGGCAAAATACAAAATGCATTGTCATCATGGAGGAACTATTGGAGAAGGTGTTTTTTCGGAGGATAATGTTTTTTTATACGAGCAAGTCCTGGATTTAATTTGGTAAAAATGATTATTGGGCTTGCCTATGAGATGATTACATCACGAACAACGCGATAGCGAGGAGCACGAACACGCAGCCACTGAACCAGTTGAGGTTGCGGTTTGCCTTGGGGCTATTGAGCAAGAAGTTCTTGACCGTCCCCGCCAAAAAGGCGATGGAGCCGAAAACGATGAAGGTCGCCACGACGAATTCCACGCCGAGAATCGCCATCTGGAGCGACGGGCTCAGGGCCGAATCCATCCGGACCGCAGGCGGGATGAACGAAAGCGCAAAAAGTACAGCCTTCGGGTTCGTGAGGTTCATGATGATGCCGCGCAAGTAAAGCTTACGCCCAGAAAGAACCGTGTCGGCATTCGTCATTCCACTCTCGTCTTTCGTCTCTCGTCTCTCGTCTAAAATTGTTCCCGCGCGGACCTGGAAGCTCTTGTACGCCAAATACAGCAGGTAGGCGGCCCCGCAGCACTGCAACACAAAGAACGCCACCGGACTTGCCGCGATCAATGCGGAAACGCCCACAATCAGGAGCGTCGTCTGCACGGCAATCCCGGTGCAAAGCCCACAAATCACACAAATGCCGGCGCGCGTCCCATGAGTCGCGCTCTGCGCAAGCACGAACAAGTTGTCCGGCCCCGGCGCGATGGCGACAACTAAAGCGGCAATAAAAAATTCAAACATATTTACAGACTTTTCAAGAAGCTGTCCGCGTCCATCTCGTCCAAGCTCTTTTGCAGCTGGGCCAATGTTTCGTCCGAGATAGAGGACAAGTGGGGTGCGTTACGTTCCGAGGCGCGCTCGTTGGAGGCATCCACCATCTTTTTCAGCGAATCCGCGACATCGCTCACCGAATCGCCATGCTTCATGACGACGTTCAGGACCTTTGTCAGGCGTTTGCGCAAGTGTTCGAATTCGTCCCGGTCCAGTTCCGAGATTTCTCCGTGGAAATACATCAGCGGGACATTGCACCTTGCACAAGGGAATATCATCATGTTCGAGATATCACCGTCGAACTGGACGTTGAACGAAGCTCCGCAATGGGGACAGCCGATATGCATTTCACTCATGCCCAAAATGTAGAAATTTTCGCCAGCGCAAGCCAAAAACCACGGATTATTTTATCTTTCCCACGTCCAACCTGCTTTTTGTGCGCCCATTCTGATTTTTTTGCATTTTTCGCCCCCGTTTTCGCCAAGTTACACACCTAAAAACACCTTCGCCCTCCACCGAATACCATGCTTTGCCGTTGGCTCTATCACGTAACCAGTCTTGAACTTTTCGACGGACGACTTTTCCGCGCCGGTTCCGCCGCGATGCTCTCCATCATCCTCGTCCTCTTCTTCATGCCCAAGTACATCCGCCTGCTGCAGAGAATCGACGCGACGAGCGACTTCGACAAGGACGGCAAGACAAAATCCCCCCCGATTATGGGCGGGCTGCTCCTGGTGGTCGTGGTCGAGATTGTCTCGCTGCTCGTGTGCAACATGAACGGCTATACCATATCTACGTTGGTCATCTTGCTCCTGTTCAGCACCGTGGGCGCTATCGACGATATCGCGAAAGTCCGAGCCAAGCGCCTCATCAACCAGGGCCGCATCAAGGCGGCCGACTACATGGACAAGGCCGACGGCATCTCCAGCACGCTCAGACTCTTCCTCTACTTTTTGTTCAGCCTTGTCGTCGCCATTTTCTGCTATAAGTTCATCCCCGAACTCAAGGGCGACCTGACTATTCCGTTCTGCCCCATCGAAGTGTTCCAGATCCACCTCCCCAACTGGATTTTCGTCGGATTCATGACATTCGTCATCGCCGCCTCCGCAAACGGTACGAACTTCACAGACGGCCTCGACAGCCTCGTCTCGGTGCCCATCCTCACCAGTATGGTGTTTGTCGGGCTTGTCGCCTACGTGAGCGGAAACTTTATCTTCAGCCAGTACCTGAGCGTCCCGTACCTGCCCGGTTGCGACGAACTGTTCCCGCTCGCCACGTCTATCGCGGGCGCATTGCTGGCGTACCTGTGGTTCAACAGCCCACCCGCCGAAATCTACATGGGTGATGCAGGCTCCGTCGGATTCGGCGCCACCATCGGCATCATGTTCATCCTGGTGCAGGCAGGGCTATTCCTCCCCATCGTGTGCATCATCATCATCGCCGAAGCCTGCTCCGTATTGTTGCAGATAAGCTGGTTCAAATTCACCAAGAAGACGACAGGCACCGGCAAGCGCATATTCCTGTGCGCACCGCTCCACCACCATTACCAAAAGAAATGGGACGGCAAGTTCCCGAGCAAGCCGCTGATGAATTCCAAGATCGTTTGGCGCATGCACCTGGTGAGCATCTTCGCGCTCATCTTCAGCATGGTCGTGTTCTTTGGAATTAGGTAGGGATTGTTGCCCGACGCTTTTTATGGCGTGTTGGATCAATATATTCTCCCTACCGCAAAAAAACTTTTTACGCACAATAAAGACATAAACCTGCCCCAAAAACGTCTATAAGAACAGATAGGAAAACACCCTATTTGCTAAACGGGAGCGTTCCCGTCACAAAAACTTGATTATGTTGACATATTCAAGATAAATAAATATATTATGGGCAATACATTCAAGGTCGAAAAAATTGATATCGTAAACAAGGAGATTGCAGAACTGCAACAAGAACAGCAAGACCTTTTGAAATCAGAATACGAGCTAATCGAAACAAAGGGTATTGAATATGTTCGTGTCAAACATCTGCAGAGCAAAATTTTTGAGATTAAATCAAAGGACAAAATCAAACTTGCAAAACAAAGGTTGAAAGAGGTTTGACAATGCCGTACGTATACGTCAAAGATTCTGAAGGTTATGTTTCCAAAAAGCTGATATCTAAAGTTTGCAAGGGCGAAAAAATCATCTCAAAAAAGGCATACCAGAAAGCCTCGGGACTCGCCTACTACGAAAAAGAATTCGGTCATGGAGGAGCAAGAGAAAACGCAGGAAGAAAGCCGAAATATTCTCAACCGTTAAAAATCCAGATGCGCGTCACAAAAGAAGAAAAAGATTTCATCTCTTACGCCCGTGAACGCGGCTTGATTCTTGCCAATTTGATGAAAGCTTGATAATCTCATATTGCTATATTGTAGCGCATGGAAAACATCATCGAGACTTTGAATGCGGTGGGGCAGCAGGAGCTGGCGGCCCGCCTTGAATCGTTGAGCGGGGATGCCCGCAAGAATCTGGAACGCGACATTTTGAGCCAGGACTGGGAAGAGCTCAAGGCTCTCTACGCCGAAAAATCAAGCGCATCGCTTGAAGACAACGTTTCGAGCAACTTGAAGCCAATGCCGTTCAAAATTGCGGTCGACGACCTGCGTTATGATTTCTGGAAGGAGACTGGCGAAATCCTGCTTGGCAAAGGCCAAGTTGCGGCATTCCTCGTCGCGGGCGGGCAAGGCTCTCGCCTCGGTTTCGACGGTCCCAAGGGCATGTTCGACATCGGCCTACCGAGCCACAAGAGTTTGTTCCAACTGCAGGCGGAACGCTTGCTGAACCTCTCTGCACGAGTGGAGCATCCCATCCCCTGGTGCATCATGACGAGCCCCCTCAACCACGAGGCGACAGTCAACTTCTTTACCGAGCACGACTTTTTCGGGTACGCCCGCGAGAACATCCGCTTCTTTGAGCAGGGCACCATCTGCGCTCTCGATCCGAACGGCAAGGCCATCGTCGACGAGAACAACCGCCTCGCCCTCGTCCCCGACGGCAACGGTGGCTGCTTCCGCGCCCTTTCCCAGAGCGGCACGCTCGCCTGGCTCGTAGAAAAAGGCGTGCAGTACGTGTTCCTTTACAGCGTCGACAACGCGCTCTGCCGCATCTGCGACCCGGCCTTCATCGGAGCCCTCGCAGCCGAAGGCCGCAGCCTCAGCGCCTCCAAGGTGGTCCACAAGGCGAGTGCCCAAGAAAAGGTGGGCATTTTCGCTTTGCAGAACAACAAGCCCGGCGTCGTCGAATACAGCGATTTGCCCGAGAACTACCGCGACATGACCAACCCCGACGGGAGTCTCACCTTCGACGGCGGGAACATCGCGATTCACTTATTCAAAATCGCAGGGCTCAGGAAACTGCAAACCAGCCGCCTCCCCTGGCATACCGCCCGCAAGACCGTCTGCGGCATCGAGAAATGCTGGAAGTTCGAGCAGTTCCTGTTCGACGCGTTCCCGCTGCTCGGTTCCATGATGCCGTTCGGCGTCCTCCGCGAAGAAGAATTCTCCCCGGTCAAGAACGCCGACGGGAACGATTCCCCGAAGACGGCCCGCAACATGATCGGCCGCCTGCACCGCGAATGGCTGCGCAAGGCGCACGTGGCAATCGACCCCAAGAAGCTCTACGAAATCTCCCCCACCATCAGCTACGCCGGCGAAGGCCTCAAGCAGAGCGTGTTCGACAGGGAAATCGGGAGAAATATTCTGGAATTTGAAGAATAGTAAGAAAAGGTTCGAGGCTCGAGGCTCGAGGCACGAGCCTAATGTAATCAAGTGAATAAATTCAAATACATTATCTATAAATTCACTTTCGGAGCACTTCTGCGGGTGCCGGATGTTTTCTATTCGGTGCTGTTTGCCATCGTATTCCCGATATACAAGGCGCTCCACACCAAGCGGGCCTACGGGCGCGTCGTGAAGCACCTGGAAGCGGCCAGAAAATACATGGAAACGCAGGGTCAGGACAGCGTTCCCATGCAGAAAGTGACCGCACGCGACGTATTCAAAGGCATCTACTGGAACGCACTCGATTCGTACCGCGGCCTCGCCCGCTTCAAAAGCGTCACCCGCCGCATCGTCTACGAGAACGAAGAAATCATCCGGGACGCCGTTGCCGAATGCGCCAAGGCCGGGAAACCCATCGCAGGAATCAGCATCCATCAGGGTTCTTTCGAGCTCCTGCACCGCGCACTCTGCCGTTACAGCGAGCATGTCCACCTGATTACCGATTCCGTCGGCGACGAGGCCTTCCGCAAGTGCCTCGAAGACCTCCGCAGCGACCCGCACCTCACCGAATACCACCCCGAAGAGACCGGGCGGCTCATCCGCGACCTGTTCAAGACAAAGGGCATCCTCGCGATGGTGTACGACCAGGGCCGCAACACCAAGGGGAACACGGTCGAGCTGTTCGGGCGGCCCACCACGCTTTACCTGCGGCTCCTGCAAAAAGTGAACGAGATGGGAGCAGGCATCGTCACGTTCCGCACCTGGACCGAGCGAAAACGCATCATCATCCACTTCGAGACCTACTACCCGCCGCATTACGACAAAATTATAGGGGGAAATGCGCCAGCAGACGTAAAGAGTACCGAAAGTCCGCTTCTCGGCGCCATCGCCCGCGAGACCGAACAGTGGATAGCGGAGCACCCCGACCAGTGGAGCTGGAACTACCACGGAAACTTTCTAAATTTGTCGCCGAGGATATAAAATGGCATTGAACGCAGACGAAGAGTTCCAGCTGGAATGGCTGAAGAACCACCGCATCGAGGACAAGGACGAGGAAATGCGCCAGCAGGCGGAAAAGGAAGCAGCCGAGCACCCCGTGCGCGCCCAACGCGGCCGCAAAATGCGCCGCAGCCCGGCAGCCTGGGAACTCCCCGTCCCCGAAGACGAAATCGACCTCCACGGATTCACCGCCGACGAAGCCGCCGAGGCCGTGGAACGCCGCATCGACGACCTCCTCATCGCCGGACTGAGCGTACTGCGCATCATCCACGGCGGAGGGAACCCCGAATACGGCAACGTGAAGCACATCATCGACCGGAAAGTCCGCTCCGAATGGAAAAACAGGGTCATTTTCTACAAGGTTGAACCCGACAACGCAGGGTCCAGCATCATGAAAATCGGGAAACCCCGCCCGACAGTCCCCCAGAAACGGAAAAAACGCTAAAAAACCATTTTTTTCGTGACTTTCCCCTTTGACAACCGACAACATTTAACTATCTTTGAGCCCACAAGAACGGAATATAGCTCAGCCTGGTAGAGCGCTTGCTTCGGGAGCAAGAGGTCGTGAGTTCGAATCTCGCTATTCCGATAAAACGAAAAAAGGACACCGCCAAGGTGTCCTTTTCGTTTTATGGAATGTCTAGCAAGATGAGAACTCACGTAGAGTCAGCTTTTGTATTTTTCAGGGCTTCAGTGCGAGAAGTTCCGCTTCTGTGATGTTCATTTTCTTGGCAATGCGTTTCACGAAAAGCTTCATCTTCTTTTCGCTATTCGCCTGCTCTTGCAAAATGCCTTCTTCGCGACC